>RCNH01000090.1_pt1 | contig 41009 bp, 34 predicted proteins | sample 2041161 | NCBI WGS metagenome assembly RCNH01 (sample SAMN09708215, study PRJNA481090) | Feces metagenome, whole genome shotgun sequencing project. | biome: feces | host: Leptonychotes weddellii | place: Antarctica: Sion Island | collected 2010-03-01 | reverse complement strand
GGTTCTGCGGTATCGCTGACCTTCACAGGGGCGGAATCCACATGGGAGAAGAGAGATTTATTGGAATCATCTTCCTTGGCTGTGACCTTCACATCCGCAGGCATTTTTGCATCTGCTTGGCCCTTATTTCCCAGCTCCTTGGCAGAATCCAGATTTTCCTCCAGAGGCTTTACCTGCTCTGTCTGGGGAAGATTCTCTGCTTCGCCGGTAGAAACTGCCTGATCCAAAGGCTTAGGCTGTGCTGCCACATCCTCTGCGGCCTGTGCATTGGCTCCCAATTCCGGTGTGGCAACTTGAGAAGTCTGCACGGTCTCACCGGGAACTGCTGCCGTTTCCGCTGTCTGGGGCTGTGTCTGCACAGGAGCAACCACCGCCTGCTGCACAGGAACTGTAACCGTCTGCTGCGCCTCCGTATCTGCGGGGATCACTGTCTGTGCCAGATTTGCGCACGCAATCTGCATTGCTGCCAGCTGCTGAAGGGTCTCAGTCTCTTCCTCGGCCTTAGAGGGATCCTGGGGTTTTACCTTGCTCTCCTCGTCCGGTTTTTCCTTCTGGACCTGTTCATGCATCATCTTGTGGAAATCATCCCGCTTGTCTGTCCGCTTGCTTTCGCTGGGACGCACATTGGGAAGTTCCGGGTTCTTCGCCAGAGCAACTGCAAATAAAATATTCTGCATATTGTCCAACTCATTCACCTCCTTACACAATAAAATATTGGCAAAACGGTAACGCAACTAAAAGCGGATCCATCCTGCCTCTATAGAAAGCCTTCAATCTGAAAAGATTGACTGCTGACTACCAAAGAAATACACATTCATACCGCAGTGGAATTCCACTTGGAGGATACAAATTCCTCAATAAACTGTTCGTCATGCTTAGTAACAGCTGCGTTATAGGCACTGCGTTTTTTATCCTGGAGCTTTTCAAGGGAGGAGGTATCCTGCTTGGCTGCTACCACTTCGCTGCGCTTTTGCTCTTCCTGCTTTCGCAGTTCGGAAAGCGCGGCAGTTTCCTGCTCAATCTCCCGTTCCCGGGCACGAAGACCTGCTTGATAGGACAGCACCTCTCTGATTTCCAGCCCGTCTGCACAGCGCTGACGGTATTCCAGGGAATACGCCTCATACGCCCGATGCAGTTCGGTGAGCTTTTCCTCCTGGTCGTGAACCTGGGCAATCACTGCCGCATGTTCTGCCTGCAAAGAGTCCAGGACCTGCAATTTATAAGAGAGAACCGTCTCCAAGGAAAACTTAAACTTTTTCATCGATTACGCCCCCTCATCCGTTTTTATCTGAGAATTTCTTCCATTTTCTGTACACACTGTTCATAGGTGAATGACTCATTGACGCCCTGCATCAAAAACGCATTGACCGCATCGATTTTAGAAAGTGCATAGTCGAGTTTTCGGTTGGTACCCGGTTTATAGGCACCGATGGAAACCAGGTCTGCATTTCTCTCATAAACCGACAATATGTCACGAATTCTGGAAGCCAGCTGCCGATGCTCCGGCGATACAATTTCCGTCATCAGACGGGAGATACTGCCGCTTACATCGATTGCCGGGTAATGGTTTGCATTGGCAAGGGATCTGGACAAGATAATGTGTCCGTCCAGAATACCTCGAACCGTATCGGAGATCGGCTCATTGGTATCGTCACCTTCTACCAAAACCGTATAAACACCAGTGATGGATCCACGTTTAAAGTTACCGCTTCGCTCCAACAGCTTGGGAAGCTCCGAATAAATGGAGGGCGTATAGCCACGGGATACCGGCGGCTCGCCGATGGCAAGGCCAATCTCACGCTGTGCCATGGCAAATCGTGTCAGGGAATCCATCATAAGAAGCACATCATAGCCCTGGTCACGGAAATATTCCGCAATACCGGTGGCAACGCTTGGGCACTTCATACGCAACATAGCAGGCTGATCGGAAGTTGCCACAACCAGAATGGACCGGGCCATACCTTCCTCGCCCAGATCCTTCTGCACAAATTCCAAAACCTCTCGGCCACGTTCTCCCACCAGCGCAATCACGTTGATGTCTGCTTTTACGTTTTTGGCAATCATACCCATCAGCGTACTTTTACCAACGCCGGAACCTGCGAAGATACCGATACGCTGGCCCTTGCCGATGGTCACCATGCCGTCAATGGCCTTGATACCGAATTCCATTCTCTCACGAATGGGCGGTCTTGCCAGAGGGTTGATGTGGCTGCCCGAAATACAGTAGGGTGTACCGCCTTCAAGGGCACCTTTCCCATCAATTGGCTGTCCAAGCGCGTTTATGATACGTCCTCTCAGAAATTCGCCCACACGCAGTGTCAGCTGCTGCCCGGTATTTCTCACAAAGTTACCTGCAGAAATGCCATTCATCTCAGAATAGGGCATCAGAAGGATCTTGTCGTTTTTGAAGCCAACCACTTCTGCCGTAATCTGCGTTGCGGAATTTCCGTTATAGATTCGACAAATATCGCCTACAGCAGCTTGTCCGCCGGATGCCTCAATGGACATGCCAACAATGTTTTCTATTTTTCCTGTCATGCTGTATGTATCAGCATTGTAAACCTGACGAATCATTTGACGGAACATTTTACTTTCCCTCGGTTTCATATAATAAGGCTGCCTTTGCGGTTCCTGTGGCGTGAACATTCAAAAGTTCACGGACATTCTGAAGCTGGGTGGCCGCACTGGCATCGATAATTGCATCGGGAAGCTCAATAATGCAGGTTCCAGATTCATCATCCGCCATGGGGATAATGCGCACACGGTCCGAAAGCTCCGAAAGCGCATTGGCAAGGGCCGGAGGCAAAGTGTTGAGGCGTCTTGCATCGCATTCAGCAATATACACATGGGCCCACTCACGGCGCTTTCTCTTATCCACAGCTGTCTGAATCATTCTGCCAATCACGTCGGCGCTGCTTTTGAGGCTTACGCAGATCACCTTCTCGGCAATGGCAATCGCAAGATCCCGCAGTTCATCAATATTATCGTCTAACTGTTTGTTCAGAGCCTGCTCCGCATTGTTGAGAAAGTTCTCCATCTCAGCAGTCTGCTGCCGGGAAAGCTCCGCTTTTGTCTTGCGGTTTTCCTCCAGAGCCTGCATGGTACCCTGCTCGACACCCTTCTGGAAACCGGCCTGGAAGCCCTCTTCCGTAGCCTGCTGCCGCAGCTGCTGGATTTCCTGCTGCGCCTGAGCCTGTGCCTGTCGGATGATCTCCTCTGCCTGATTTTTTGCTTCCTGCAGAATGATCTCCCCCTGATACTGGGCATAACCGATGGGATTGGTGGCCTTCTGAGGAATCTCCTCCTCAACCGGCTGTTCCACCGCAGAAGCGGTTTCTTCTTCCGGCTCAGCGGGGTCCACCATATCCTCCGTCTCTACAAATTGATATTTTTCAATTTTGGGAGCTGCCGCTTCCGACTTCGATCTGAATTTCCACAAACTAGGCAATGATATCGTCCTTTCCGCCCTTTAGAATGATGATCTCACCCTTCTCTTCCAAATCACGAATAACACCGACGATACGCTGCTGTGCGTCTTCCACGTCCCGCATACGGACATTGTTGGTAATCTCCAGATCGTCCCGGATATTCTGTGCCACACGGCTGGACATGTTGCTGAACAGCTTTTGTGTAACCTCTTCGTTGGCAACTTTAAGAGCCAATACAATATCTCTCGGGTCGCAGTCTCTGAGGAAACGCTGTACGGAGCGGTCGTCGATGGTGACGATGTCCTCGAATACGAACATTCTCTTACGGATCTCATCTGCCAGATCCTGATCCTTGGCACCCAGTCCTTCAAAGATGTTCTTCTCACTGGTGCGATCCAGGTTGTTCATCACGTTGGCAACATAGTCAATACCGCCAACCTTAACACGGCTGCTGCTGACCAGGTTGGAGAACTTCTTATTCATCTCCGCTTCAATGATCTTAATGGCCGTAGGAGACACGGTATCAATCTTCGCAATGCCCTCTACCACTTGCAGCTGCCGTCTCTCGTCCAGCTGTGCCAGCACGCCGGCCGCCTTATCTGCATCCAGGTAGGAGAGCACCAGTGCAATGGTCTGGGGGCGTTCCCCCTGAAGTGCAGAATACAGGAACCGAACGTCTGCCTTGTTCATAAAGGCAAATTCCTTATTCTTTAGGGTCTTTGTTACCTTGTTCAGAAGTTCCTGGGCCGCATCCTCACCGTATGCCTTTTCAAGAACGGTACGTGCGTACTCAAGGCCGCCCTCTGTGACCGCCTTATTGGTCTGGCACTGGCGATAAAAATCACCCAAAACTTCTTCCGTCTGGCTGGAATCCAGGTAGCCCAGCCGGGCCACCTCGATTGTCAGCTGTTCCACATCCTCCGGCTCCATATATTTATAGAGGTGGGAGGCCTTCTCTGCACCAAGCGCAACGATAATTGCCGCTGCTTTCTGTGTGTTATGTAGGGAAGTGTCTTTTTCTTTTTTCTTGGACTTACTACCGGCCTGAGCGGATTTTCCACCAGCTGAAGCCACTGTCTCAGTTGCCTTCTCAGCCATCGTCTTCCTCCCCTCTCAGCCAGTTGCGGATCATCTGCGCCGCAATCTCCGGGTTATCTTCTGCGAACTGTCGGACATCACGTCTCAGCTCCATGCTTCTTTCCGTCTTCAAGTTCATGACATCGGCTTCTTCTTTCTGTTTTGCAGCCAGAGCCTCCGCCGTCATGCGGCGCTTCTCCTGAGCTGCCCGAAGCATCTCTGCTTCACGTTCACGTTTTTTCTTCAAACGCTTGGCCTTTCTTCTCTTCACTACAACCACGATTACAACAATCGCAATAATCAGGAACAGAAGTCCGCCGCCTGCCGCATAAATCATCCACATCTTGATGGGGCTCTCCGGGGGCAGGATGGGAGACACAGGCTCCTCATAGAAGGGCATGGACACCACAGAGATCTTGTCGCCAAACCGCTCCTTGCCGCTTACCTCATCTACAACGCCCTTAATGCCAGCTGCACGGGCGATATGCTGCTCGATTTCCGCCTTGTTGATCTCTCCGGAAACCTCGGAATTGATACTGACAGAGATAGAGCAGTCGGACAGATACCCAGCAGTGCGGACAATGTGCTTTTCGCTTCTGCTGTTGTCATAATCCACTTGACCGTTGGACTGCACTTCCTTTTCGTCCCCGTTCAGCTCCGGCAGATCTTCCACATATTCGGGCAGGTCACTGTTGCTGCTGGTACCGGCAGTGCCGCCGGTGGTCTCCTTGTCGCCACGGACAAACACATAGTTGTAGATCCGAGAGCCTATAATGCCACGGCCGCCTGTGCTGCCGTCCGCAGCCCAATCCGGCAGGAACACATCTGTGGTGTCCTCCACGGTCTGGCTCACATCCACCACGCAGTTGACGCCAACCTTGATATTCTTCTCGCCGTAGTAGGGTGTAAGAACCTGCAGCACGTTTGCGCGGATCTTATTTTCCCACTCAGCTTCCAGCTGTAGCTTCAGTGCGGAAGACTCCGCATCGGTCACACCGTCACCCACATTGTAGAGGTTGCCGGCGGTATCGGAAATGCTCACAGCGCCGATCTTCAGACCCTTTACCGAGTGGGCCAGAAGATTGCGGATGGATTCCACGGAGGAATCGTCCAATTTCTTACCATCCTTCATGGACAGAAGGACGGATGCAGTGGCATCTATCGCATTTTCGCTGTCCAGCACATACTTTCTGTCTTCACCCGGAGTGATGCTTACCACCGCGTCCTTCACATCATCAAAGCATCTGACGACCGCACTGAGGCGATCCTGCAGATCCTTCAGTTCTGCGGAGCTGCGCTCCGACTCAGTTGAGAAGGGGCCGGTGGAGCCGGAATAGGTATAGGCAAAGCCGGATTTGGGATACCCTTCCTTCAGAAGACGCATTTTAAGATTGGCCTCCTGATTTTTGGGCACCAAAATGGTGTCATTTCCCTGGACCTTGTAATCGCTGATACCGTTTTCATCCAGGTATGTAATGATGGATGAGATGTCACCGGAATTGAGGTCGGTAAACAGCACTTCATAAGGCCGACTATTCAGCCAGATCGCTACGCCCAGTGCCACAACCAGCAGCACCGCCAGCAAGATGTAAATTTTCTTTGGAACCTTTTTCAGAAAAGTTTTGGCCTTCTCCAGGAAGGCTTTTATTTTATCTGACATAGGAACACTTCCTCCGTTCCTAAAATTTCTGATTTTTACTCAGATGTATTCTTCTTCTTTTCAGATGATGTGGGATCCCGACGATCCCGTGAAACTGATTTGCCGCAGATCCCTAAGAGGATCCGACAGCGGTATATCATTTAAAATTTAGTCCAAAAGACATAAACTCTGTATTCACCGTAACGGAAGGGCAAGTCTCTGGTATTTCAAAAAATGATCCAAACAAAACTTTATCCTCAGAGATGAAGCACATTCATACCACTGCGGTATGTCTCCATCTTCTGAGGTTCTCAGTAAGGTTTCGCGTATTACCTAGCCCCAGCTGCAATCTGAAACCAAGCCCTTACCAGAGGCCCCCAGATCCACTCTCTGTTCTCAAGTAACCGGAATAACAGCAGCACCCTCACGTAAAGCGGCGCTGCCCCGTTCATCTCTTTTCACTAAAATAGTTTCTGCGTGACACATACAGGATTTCAGTGGCCGGGCTTACGCACCGGCGCCGTCAAAGAAGCATCCCCTGCAGCGGGGCTGCTCCTCTATCCTGCACCCGCTCTCAAAAAAGCCATGTGCCAGCAGCTTTCTGCCGGATTGCCTCCGGCATTATCATTTCTCAGCATTCAGATAAACCATCTAAATGCCGCAAATTTGCCCCTAAGATTAAACCCGGGGCAAATAAACGCATAGAAGTATTACAAACTGATGCGCATAAGCTCCGAATAAGCCTCCGTTGCCTTGTTGCGCATCTGAACCAGCAAATCAACCGCAATCGCACTTTTTGTCTCTGCGATGGAGAGAATTGCAGGATTATCCAGCTGACCTGTAGCCATAAGATATTCATTCTTGACTACTTCAGCTTCCGTATTTTTTACATTATCAATAGCAGCCTGAAATACAGATTTAAACATTCCACCGGAGCTGCCTCCTACCTGTTGGACAGATTTATCCCCTGTAATTGCAGAAATCTGACTAATCGGTGTAATCATCTACCTCACTCCTCATCCCAATCTATCATCTGCCGATCTCAAGACCCTTTGCGACGACAGCTTTCAAAGTATTGAACGCTGTAACATTCGCAGCGTAAGCCTGACTTGCGGCCATGGCATCTGCCATTTCCTTAATGGTGTCCACATTGGGCATATCCACATACCCTGCCTCATCCGCATCGGGATGGGTCGGATCATAAACATGCTTAAAATCGGAGGGGTCATCCACAATACTGGCAACGCGCACACCGCCGGCGTTGTTGCCGTCTTTGTTGGAAACGGATCCGGCAGCAGCTCTTGCCATTGCCTCCCGGAAGGAGTCCCGTCCGGAAACCGATTCCAAAACCACCATTTTTCTGCGATAACTGCCGCCGTTTTCCGTGCGGGTTGTGGTAGCATTGGTGATATTCTCAGAAACAACATCCAGACGCAGCTGCTGAGCTGTGAGGCCGGATGCAACGATGTTCATTGAACTTAAAAAAGCCATATTATATCATTCTCCTTTATTGGCCCCGTGCCACTGTGCGCAGCCGTGACAAATCGTCTCCAATGGCCCGCATAACATACTGAAGCTGATACGCATTGCGGATCATCTCCACGTTCTGCTCGGTGACATTCACACCATTATCATCCATACGTGTGCTCTCCTGCTGCTCCTCCACAACGATCTCTGCAGAATTCAGCGCTTCCCGAACCGCGCGTCTGGGTGTGGCCTGCTTTTGCGCGGCCTCCAGCTTGTCCCGGAGTCCTTCCTCAAAAGTGACGACCTTCGGCTTGTAGTTGGGCGTCTCTGCATTGGAGATATTATCGAGAATTGCGGCCTGTTTTGTCCAGAGAAAGCTCATTGCTCTTTCCATAAGCACATTTGAATTACTGGATAAAAAACTCATTTCACCACTCCTAAATGCACATTTTAAAAATTCCAAAAGCATTCTGCCGATTTTGTCAGATACGGAAACCTGCTCCAATACTTTTCCATTATAATACCATTAATGTCGAAAGTTGTCAATATTTGGTTTATTGTTCGTGAATACCCGTTATTTACACCATAAATAAGTCATTTCGGGCTTTGTAATGCCAATATTTACCCATTTAGCCGTGTCTAACTGCACTGTCTTGAGTCAAAAAATATCCCCGCATTTCCCATCTAAGCACAATTGTACAAACAAGGCGCACGATATCTATTAAGTATGTAAAAATTTCATACATTTTTAACAAAATATTCATTTCTCAACACGGTTATTTTTAGTCCCACAGGCAGCACTTATATGTCAGACTGCTGATTTCTCCGTTTCCGCATCTGCAGTTCAAACACAGCTGTGCACACAGCCTGTTCTTCATCCGGACACAGGTTTACAAATTTTGATGCATAAAAATTCGGTTTATCACCAGACAGGTCCCGACGCAGGATCTGTGCGTGGACAATGACAGGAAAGGGGATATTGCAGATGACGACGTCCACAATCTCATCAAGTGCCAGCTCACCGTCGGAGTAAAAAGCAAGTCCGCCGCAGCTGATATCTGCGGTCTCAATGATCTTACGCCCCTGCCACTTGCCGCTGACCGGATAGGCAAAACTCTTAAAGCGAGCCTTCACCCGGTAATTTTTACGGATAGACGGGCTCAAGGCCCTCACCTTTTGCAGCATCACCACATCATCATGCCGCCACAGCAGCTTGCACATCATGGGGGGCTCCCCCAGCTCACTGCCCATCAGATAGATGATCTCGTGCTTTTCGACTGTGGCCGCCTTTCCGTTCAAAATCTCCAGCTGGACTCTTCCATCCGATCCCTCAGCCTTCAACATACCCTCTGCAAGCATTTGCTGTTCACTTGTAAGTAATAAGTACATTCTTGCATTCATAATATTCTCTCCTCAACTAAGCACTTTCATGTCCTGCACGTCTTCCGCTATGGGGTTTCAACACTGTTCGCTGGTTCCGCAGCCTCAAGGCTCTGCTCTGATGCCGCAACCTCCGGAGCCTTCCTGTTTTCAGCATCCTCCAGATCAAATTTCAAAAAGTACACGTAAATCTCAACGATGGCCTGGTAGAGTTCCTCGGGAACCTCCTGTCCTAAGTTGAGCTGCGCAAGCACCGTAGCCAGAGAGTTGTCCTCATAAATGGGTACACCGTGATCCTGTGCAGTTTCCACGATTCTCTCAGCCATATACCCCATGCCGGAGGCCACAACCACAGGCGCAGCATCATTCTGTCCATATTGCAGAGCCACCGCTTTGACGGAAGCTTTTTTTGTATTATCAAGCTTTGACATTTATGCTGTTCCTCCCCTGGAAAATTTTCGGGAACACCTCTGTGAGCGTAACAGGGCGCTCCATCTTTGAAACAGACACACGGGACGGATGGAGGGAATTGCGCACCAGGATCTCCGCCACCGCTTTTTGAATCCGTTCACGGAAAACCGCTACCTTTTCCGGACAGGCAATCTGAATGTCCACATCATCCCGCTTGTTCAAAAGCACAATATCGAAAAGACCCACAGACTGCACATCTACCTTAATTAATATACGGCGAACATTGTTCTCCGGATTTTGGGATGCGTTCTCATTTTCACGTTCAGAATCCGGGTCTACCCAAAGCTCCGAAAACAGCATTCTTCCGTTCCACTCCAGTGGCAGGATATAGTGATTGAGGGGCATGTAAACACTTTCGTTCACAAGCATTGCGGCCACCAGATTCTGAAATCCCTGCTGAACCTGCTGACTACCCTCGCCTCTCAGCGCTCTGCCTGCCGTTTCCGCCAGCTTGTCCGAAAACTGCATGGCCGCAGGCTCCTGTCTATTCCGTTCCGTCTCCAGCAGCTTCATAAGGATATCATCGTCGATCAGCTGAAGCTGACCTTTCAGCACGTTATATCCCTTCAGCTGATGGAACAGTGCCAGCACCTTCTCCGGCGATCCGTTTTCATACCGCACAATATCCAGCGCCAGCTGAGACAGCAGCTGCCGGGGAATGCCCATGTCATGGGTCTGCTCAATATACCCGGCCATAAAGGGGAAGATCTTCTTCTGCAGCAGGCCGAGTGCTCCCCAGCGGTCACCGGATGCCATGGTATTTTGCAGCACCGCCAGCATATTGCGCAGATTCTCCGCCCATCTGCCCGGAATGGTATCCGACATATGGGAAATGGTACGCTGAAGATTCTTTTCAATGTGGGCAGAGGACAGATGATCGCCATAGCTCTTTAAAAACTGCAGAATGTCGTTTTTCACGCTGTCCGAGTCCGCTCTGGCATAGCCCTTCCGCAGCAGCGCACAGAGCTTGTCATTGAGCACAGAACCGCTTCTGACCTGTCCCAGCAGGAAATCCCGGAGCTGGCTCTCATCCATCCTCAGCATCTCGAGGATCTGGGCCATTTCCGTGGCAATCCCCTCCTGCATACCGGACAGGACAACAGTCCCCTCTCTTCCGGAGAACAGCGTCATGAGACTGTCCGTAAGGCTGGGTGCCTCCTTCAGCCGCTGGAGAAATGTTTGAAAATTGGAATCATACCGGATATTACCATTTCCCTGGAGGTCGCTCTTCTGCTGCTCCGTGCGCTGGTCCGCACGACTTACTTTTGTAAGATCCGGAACATTCTGAAGCTGAGGATTCTGATGTGTCGGTATCTGTACGTTCCGATTATTTATGGCCTTGTCATAACCCGGCACGTGGTTGGTTGCGCCTAGTAAGTCTGGCATTCGTACACCTCCAAAAATTCTACGAATTTTATTTGTGATCTTGAATAATTTTTCATCATGCTGATTGAACAATCACATTGACACCGGACCCAGATACAATGCATTCCTGTCAGCCCTTCCCCAGGTTCCGAAATCTGTCGAACCATGTATAAAGGTGTCAAGTAGGTAGATTTTATGTCATTATAGCATCATTCTCAGGAAATGGGAAGTCCCTGCCGGGAAGATAACGCCTCTTTTGAAAATCTTTTCCATCTCACCGCAATTTATTTTGTTTCCTACTTAATTTTTGAAGTATTATGCCGATGGTATAATTAGATTAAATTAGTAAGACTACTATCTTAGGAAAGGATGTGTGCGATTGTGCTGAACACACCGGCTTTTGATGTTGTACACGCAGCTTCAGTCTCCAAAACCTATCAAAAAAACCTGTCTTATACTTCTGCTGCAAATGGCACAGTGAATTCCCATAGTGAATCGGCAAACTTTGATTCTGTCTCCATCTCGCATGAAGCCGATGTTCAGAGTCGCTTCCATAAGGATATGGTAAGCCGTCTGTCCAATGAGATTCGCACGGCTACCACAACCGGCAGAATCCAGGAGCTGCGGCAGGCCGTTCAATCGGGTGAATATCATCCCGATCCAGTCCGAATTGCAAAGCACCTTCTATTTCAACTGGAGGATTAACGGATGAACGCACCCTATGATGATTACCTGCACTTGCTGGATCAGATGGCCTCTGAGCTTTCTTCCCTCTCCCAGCTGGCAAACAAAAAAGCAGCTGCGGTTCGGGACGGCGATTTGAACGCCTTAGACGAGGTACTGAAAAAAGAGCAGGCCTCTTCCCTGGCCTTCCGCGGGTTAGAGCACCGAAAAGACACCCTGCTGAGGACTCTGGGGCTGACCGATGTACCCCTCTCCGCACTGGTGGAGCATTACCCCCCGGAAAAACGTATGGCTGCGAAAACAGCCGTTGAAAATCTTCAAACACAGTTTAAACTTTACGAGGCCAGCGCCGAAGTTGCCCGCAACACGCTGGAGTGCAATCTGCACGAAATCGAAAAGATCGTCGCAGCCGCTTCTTCGGCTGAGGACGGCCCCGGATACCAGGCAAAGACCCCACAGGTTCCCTCTTCCATGAAGACGGATTTTCGGGCATGAGTTTTTGAATACCGTATATCACCCATCATTATTTTATTTCGTTAGAAGGAGTTTTCTATGGCCATTAGTACTTTTGGTTCCTTTACACAGGCGCGGCTGGGCATTTACGCCTCTCAGGCTGGTCTGAGTGTAACAGGCAACAATATATCAAATATCAATACCCCCGGTTATTCTCGCCAGAAGCTGGTACAGACCAGCCTCTACACCGGCGGCAGTGACCGCTACTACTCTTCTACCAGCATTTCCGTCGGCAGCGGTGTTCTCTGCAAGAACGTGACCCAGTTCCGGGATCCCTATCTGGATATCCGCTACCGCAGTGAGATGTCCAGCGCCGGTGCCATGAACCAGAAGCTGAACGGTCTGAGCGATATTCAGCGGATTCTGGATGAGTTTAACGACGGCACCGACGGCTTCGGCGTTCTGGGTGCCAAGCTCAGCGACTTCTACAAGCAGCTGCAGAACATGAGTGACCAGACCAACCGGGATGAATACGATCTGCAGGTCCGCTCCGCAGCTGAAGCGCTCACAAAGCTGTTTAACTCCTACTCCAGCCAGCTGTCCGAAATCAAGCAGAATGCGGAGAAGGTGTTCCAAAAGGACATCACCACCGTCAACAATATCCTCACCAGTATCCGGGATCTCAGTGTCAATATCCGTAAAGCAGAGCTGCACGGTGACGGCGCTCTGGAGCTCCGGGATGAGAGAAATTTGCTGATCGATCAGCTCTCCAGCTATATGAAGATCGATGTGCAGTACACAATGGAGGATGTGGGCGGCGGCACCATGCTGGAAAAGCTCACCATTAAGCTGGATGACAAGAACGGCGGCCGTAATTTCCCCGCCCTGGTAGATGGCACCTACTGCACTCAGCTCTCCGACAAACGTCTGGACGGCACCGACAACACCAACCTTCTGATTTCTCTTGACGCTCTGAAGGACACCCAGGGGCGTGTGCTGGACGGCAGCACTCCCGTACAGCTGGGCGATAACGACATCTACGGCTCCCTTCAGTCGCAGCGTGAGATCCTCACAGAGTCCGGCGAGTTCTGCACCGATGCAGAGCTGGCTGCCGATCCCAACGCCGCTTCCAAGCGTGGCATTCCCTACTATCAGAAGACTCTGGATCTTCTGGCAAAGCAGTTTGCCGAGACCTTTAACAAGGCAAACCAGGGTTATGTTCGCAACGAAAAGGGTGAGTACGTCAAGAAGGACGGCACCGTCATCAGCTGGAAGGGCGCCCCTGTCACCGACGACACCTTCAAGGGTCTCACTGACCAGGAGACCGCAGAGCTGAACAAGTTCCTGCAGGATCCGGCAAACGGCGCTCAGCATCTGGGCAAGCCCCTGTTTAGCAACAGCGGCGACGGTGATGCCACCACTGATATCAGCGCAGCCAACATCTCTATCTCCAAATCCTGGTCTACCGGCGCCCAGATCGTTGCCTCCTTTGTTCAGCACGGCGACTCCATCGCCTCCACTGACAGCAGCAACATTACCCATATGCTGGTACTTATGACTACCAAGATGGACTATTGTCCCGACGGAAAAACGATCCCCATGTATAACGGCACATTCAATGAAATGTGGACCAATATCGGTACCGTTCTGGGTCACGATATGATGAGCACCTCTGTCCTGCTGGACACCTACCAGGGTGCCTCCGTACAGCTGGATGCCAGCCGTCTCGGCGTATCCGGTGTCGACCTCAACGACGAAGCCATGAACCTAATGCAGTATTCCAAGTCATATTCCGCAGCCTGCCGCTTGATGACCACCCTCGACAGCATCCTGGACAAGCTGATTAACGGCACAGGCACCTTGACCTAATAGGAGGATATTATGATTAGACCAACAACCACCAGTGTTTTAACAACCTACCGGCACAATCTGTACCGCAGCACCAATTCTGTAAACAGTGCCCGTGATACCGTTCTGTCCGGCAAGCGCTACAATTCCTTTGCAGATGACCCTGCGGCAGTGTCCCGTTCCTTCCAGCTGCGTACCTCTCTGCTCCGTCTGGACAGTCAGTACGGTGTAAGCCAGTCCGTTTCACGTAAGTACGACGTGGCATGGAACACTCTGAGCCAGGTGAGCGACGATCTCAAGACCGCTAAAGAGACCATCAAGCGTGCCGCCAATGGTGCCAGCGGTGCCGGTATGAACACCCTGGGCCAGGAGCTGTCCCAGCTGGCAGAGAGCATTGTCCGCTCTATGAATGTTCAGTACTCCGACAACTTCGTATTCGCCGGTGCTGACGGGCTGAACGTCCCTCTGGAGCTGAAAAACGGTACCCTTACCTACCGGGGTGTTAATATCGATACCACCGATCCTGCTGAGCTGGAAAAGCTCAAGTACTACGATCAGACCGAGAAGAAGTATGTAGATGTCGGTCTGGGTATGACTGAGATCCAGGGCGAGATCGTGGACAGCAGCGCCTTTGACTGCGCCCTGCAGGCTACCGACTTTTTGGGCTACGGTGTGGATGCCGATGGTGACCCGGTAAATGTCGTATCCATCATCGGCCGGATGGGTGACATTCTGAAGCGGTGCACACCGGACGGCGACTTCCAGCCCGGTCCTGATGAAGCAGATTTTGAGCGCCTGCACAAGAAGTTCGATGATGCAATGGCCGCCTTCTCCAATAAGTACACACAGCTGGACGCCAGAACCTCTTTCCTCAAGAACAATCAGAAGCAGCTGGAGAGCAACTCCGCAAGCCTTCAGGAACAGATCGTGGATCTGGAAAATGTAGACCCTGCAGATGCAATCATTGCATTCTCCTGGGCCCAGTACTGCTACAATTCTGCTCTTAAAGTGGGCAACAACATTCTGTCCCAGAGCTTAATTGATTATATGAATCGTTAAAATAAAATAGTAAAGGAAGGAGTGTAAAGGATGACTCCGTTAATCGAAATCAAAAGTATTCCCATTCAAATTGAGATGAAGATCTCCAACGCAAAATTGGAGCACACAAAAGGTACTGCGGATCTGGAAATTTCCCGCGGTAAAGACGGTATCCACATTCGCAGCAATCCTATCCGCATCGCAGCGGACAGCTTTGAGTATCACAATCATATTATGCCTGCCACCAGCAAGCATACCGCGGGTTCTCCGGGCCAGAACAGCATTCACAGCACCTATAGTGCAACAGCAGTGCAGGATGGCAATCAGCTCCTTCTGAGAGCCAATGTAAACAACGAGCTTATGAATCAGCTGGCTGTAAATCCCGAGTTTAAGAATGTGCATGCCAGCCCCGTGGCAGCCGCCTCTGCTCAGTCTCAGAATCTGCCCACCGCTCAGATGAGCATTCTCTTTGAGATGGACAAGCTGAACTTTGACTGGCACCAGGATGCCGCCCATTTTGAATTCACCCCCGGAACGATCGAGTTTACGGTAGCGCAGAGACCTGACGTGGTCATCACCTACCTGGGCGGCCCGATCTACGTTCCCCCGTCTTCTGACCCCAACTATGAGCCTGTAGACGTACAGGCATAATCGGAGGCAATTTATGAAGCTGAACACAAGACTTATTGGAGAAGTTGAATACGAGGAAAAGGACATCATCACCTTTCCGAACGGTCTGCCCAGCTTTGAAAATGAGCGTACTTTTCTGATGCTCCCCCTCGAAGGAACCGACGAGAGTCTGTACTGTCTTCAGAGCACAGTGACCCCTGCTCTTGCATTCATTTTGATGAATCCCTTCACCTTGAATCCCAGCTATGCTCCCCAGCTCACCGCCGGGGATCGCAAGCTGCTGGGGGTGGAAAAGGATCAGGACCTGTGTTTTTATGTACTGTGCGCCCTGAAGCGCCCGGTCAGCGACAGCACGATCAATATGAAATGCCCCATTGCGCTGAACTCGGACGAGCAGATCGCCATGCAGGTAATTCTGGATGACGAGCAGTTTCACATGCGCCATCCTCTCTCTGAATTCTCACACAAAGAGGGGGATGCACCTTGCTGATATTACAACGAAAAGTAGGTCAGTCCCTCAAAATCGGGGAAAATATTACTGTTTCTGTTGTTTCCGTGGACGGCGGACGTGTCCGGTTGTCCATTGAAGCCCCCAGCGAAATTTCCATCATGCGCAGCGAATTGCTGGAGACCAAGAAAGCAAATCAGGAAGCTGTTTTGGAAAACGTCAGTGCGGATGCACTGCTGGAACTTTTAGGGGATGTAAAAGCCCCCTAAGCCGTAAACTGAAAGGTAAGGTAATGTCACTTATGCCAGACGCAATCACTATGGAAACTATACAAGCTATGCAGTCCATGCAAATCTCCATGTCCTATTCCACAGCGGTTACTAAGATGGCCATGGAAGTAGAGGAGCTTGCAGTAGAAAACATCACAAAGATGCTGCCGCCCCCTATGCCTGCCGGTGAGTATATCGACACCTACGCATGACCAAACGCTATAAAAGCCCGGTGGTTTCAAGCTGAAACCACCGGGCTTTTATCGTATCTCATTTTTCCAGGAGCCAGTCGATATCCAGAGGATAGGGGGTCAGAAACACATCCGGCTTTACCTTCTCCCCGTGGAAATCGCTGCCGCCGGTTTTGTGGAGGCCATACCGGTCTGCCAGATGGCAATAGTACTCCGTCTGCTCAAGGCTGTGCCGGGAATAATGGCACTCGATGGCATCGATCCCCCAGTCTGCCAGCTGCCCTACAAGGGTTTCAAAGGCCTCCCCTTCCAGCCCCACCTGATAGGGATGGGCGAAGGAGACGATACCGCCGTCGGCGTGAATGGTATCGATGCAGGTGCGTGCATCGGCTTTAAACCGCTCGATTTTCTGGTAGTCATCTGTATCCAGATAGCGATCGAAGGCCTCTCTTGTGTTCGCCACAAAGCCGTGGCGCACCATAACCTGGGCAAAATGAGGCCGGGCGATGATATCCCCTCCGGCCAGCTGCTCCACCTCTTCCAGAGAGATGTTCACACCCTTGTCCTTCAGATAGTCAATGATCCGGTATTTCCTTTCATCCCGGCTGTCCTTCATTTTTTTGCAGAGCTTTGTGAGGGCAGGCGCCTGCTCCGAGTATTGATACCCCAGAATGTGTAAATTCCGGTACTCCCGTGCGCCAAGCTCAATCCCCCGCAGCACCCGAACGCCTATCTCCTCCCCTGTCTGAACCGCCTCGGGAATGCCCGCCAGGGTATCATGGTCGGTTAGGGCCATAATCTGGATCCCGGCCTTCTTGGCCAGAGCTACCAGCTCAGCGGGGCTGTACTGACCGTCAGAGGCGGTGCTGTGGGTGTGCAGATCAACACCAAAAACCATGGCCGCAGCCCTCAGATGTGCAGCAGGGCTTCCAGCCGTGCCAGAATGCTCTGGGGGGTCTCCTGTCCGTCGTTGTGAATTTCCACATCGGAGTGGGTGGGATAGTCACAGGGCAGATCCACGCCGACCACGTCCTTCACCTGACCGGAGTAGAGGTTCTTTTTATTTCTCTTTTTCAGAGTGTCCATAGAGGCGTTGACGTAGATCTCCCGGTAGTTGGGAATGTGCTCCCGGTTCCACTGACGAATCTCCTCATACATGGAGATGCTACAGCACACCACATCCATGCCCTGATCGGTGAGCATTTTGCACATATGGAAAATCCGTCTTGCGCCCTTTTTCCGATCCTCGGTGCAATAGCCCAAATCATCGGAGACAATGGATGTGACCTCATCCCCGTCCACCAGCACCACATTGGGCTTTTTCTCTCTCAGTTTGTCATAAAGCAGTGTGCCGAGAGTTGTCTTGCCTGCACCGGACAGGCCGGTGAAAAAATACAGTGTTCCCTTTTCCATATTGATCTCCTTAGTGATAGATTGGCTGTTCCAGCAGCTCTGGATCCAGCTTCAGCATGGGCATAAAGTTGAGGGGCTGACCGTTTTTGTTCAAAAAGCGAGGATTCCGCAGGAGAAGCTCCAGATCGTGCAGGCGCTTATGCTTCACGTAGGTTAGCCTGTTCTTGACAAGCTCCTCCACATCCTCAAGGACAAGTTTCTTCTCTTCAAGTTCCTTCAAATTCTCCGGATCCTGGATGAATTCATTATAACGCTCGATGGCGTTGTGGGCGGTGCGCTCCATATGGTCGTCCAAAACCGTAATTTCGCTGAGCTTCTTTTTCACATCCTCCATGGTCATGGGCTTACCGTCGTATACCTGGAATCCGTAACCATAATACTCGTAGGCATCCCGCAGGAAATACTCCATGAGATACCGCTCCGGCTTGCCCAAAAACTCATCATAGGTTCGGTAAACAACATCGGTGGAGAAGCCCCGGGCATTGCCGGCCTCACTCTCCGGATCCCGCTCTCCGACTTTGGAGCAGTAGGTCATACTCTCCGTGTAGGGCAGATCCAGAAATTCCGCCAGGGCGGTAAAGGTGGCTCTGGGGTTCAGCTTGCCGTCCTCAAAGCGCACCAGCACACTGTCCTGGAACAGCCGATCCTGCCAATCCACCATATAGGAGCGATTTTCAATACGATCCATCATCAGCTCTCCCACCACCGGGAGAACCAGTACGGAATCTCTTATGCAAACCTCTTTTGATTTTAACTGGAACCGGACGGTGGCAGCACCGCTGGTGGTAATCCGGCGCATGGGCGTGAAGGTCTTGAGATATCGAAATTGCTTAAAGACCGGGGATTTCTGAATATCCTCATAAGCCTTAGAATGCAGTACCGCACGATTCTGCTGGTTAATGATAAAGTCATATTCAGGATTGTAAAAATGGGGCTGGAAAAACATAACCGGAGAAATTCTGGAGTGAATGTCCAAAGTGGAGCAGTCGGCATTGGACAAAAATAGGGAGATAAACTGTCCCTTTTCCGTGGAAAGCTCTTCCTCGGTCATCTCCCCGATGATCCAGCGTTTGATTTTTGCATCCTCATCGTTATAGGAGTAAAGTTTGACCTTGGTGGCCCCTTTGACATGCTCTTTAAAGTCCTTACCGAAGTCATGTGCACTGAATAACATAATCGAGTGCATCATCAGCAAATTGGGATGACCGTCAAACACCTCGTTGAAGAAGTCGCCGCCATTATCAGAGGAAAGCTGGGTGTGCCAAATCAGCTTATTGAATTCGTCCAGTGCCGGGGGCTTCAGCTCATACTGACTATAGTCAATGTGAAATTCCTTCTGAAAATCGATGGGATAACGGGAGATCTCCTGCTCCATCAGAAATACGATCTTTTTCTTCTCCAGAAGAGGCCGCAGATTCAGCACCTGCAGATGGGCGCAGAACGCCTGCCAGCTGGTGTAGTGCAGGTAGATATGATTTTCCCGGCCGATGTCCTCACTGGCTCGCACATTATCATAGAGATACCCCAGCTCATACTGGGAGAAGATGTCCTCCGCCAGAATGGGCTTTTCCAGATCCTTGAAGAAATAATGGGTGATCTGTGGATGATTGAAGTTGACCCGCTCTGAAAAACACTCCGTCCGGGCATCATAGGGTACATAGCTATGGTCATCGTAAGGATAGAAGCGGATGGGCAGATCCTCAAAGGCCGGAAAATCCTGCCGGAACAGGTAGGGGTATTTTTTCAGCAGCTTGCAGTTCTTCTCATACCGGGTCTTCAGCTGCTTTTCATTGGGCTGGTAGAAAGCCTCCGTGAGAATGCCGAAGGCATCCTGGGCAAAGTCTTGAAACGTGCACAGCTTCAGCAGGGCATCGTAGGCCACCTGGTAATTGCCACCGAACTGGAGGATATACAGAGCTGCCTCGAACAGCTCTTCCGGCTTCTGATTTCCGGCCATAGCCAGGGTGTAGGCCTGGCACGCCTCCTTCTGCTGACCCAGCTCTGCCATACGGCGGGCAATGTCAATGGCTTGCATCTCATTCATAAAATCTGGATTCCTTTCCTTCCGTATTTGGGGATTTTCCAACAGGAGAAAGTACTGATATCTCAAAAAAGTAAGAATCAGTATTTTCTCCTATGGGAAAGAAGGCTGTGCCTTACGCTGTTATTCTGAGGAGCAAAGCGACGAAGAATCTTTCCTTAAGATCCTTCGCTAACGCTTAGGATGACACAGAAAAACTTGGCATCTTGCATGATGACAAAGAAAAATGGGGATGGGCGAAAGCCCACCCCCAAATTTGTGGAGATAAATTAGCCTCCAAGAAAAACCCTAACCGGATCTTACTGCAGCAGCTGCAGAACGCCCTGAGGCATCTGGTTAGCCTGAGCCAGCATTGCCTGAGCAGACTGGAGCAGGATGTTGTTCTTGGTGTAGTCGGTCATCTCGTCGGCTACGTCGGTATCACGGATGGTGGATTCAGCATCCTGGATGTTCTCCTTCATGACAGCCAGGTTGTTGCCGGTGTGCTCCAGACGGTTCTGCAGAGCACCCAGGTCACCACGGGTGGAGGAGACGGTGTTGATGGCATCCTTAATGGCCTTCACAGCGTTCTGTGCGTCGGCCTGGCTTGCGATGCTGATGGCGCCGATGCCCAGCATGCCGGACTTCATGCTCTCAATGCCCACGCTCATCTGGTTGAAGCTGTCAGCGGTGTCACCGATCTGCAGGCCCAGAGAGCTGCCCTTGGCGAAAGTCTGAGGGGTCTTTGTGTGATTGACAACGACCTTGCCGGCCTGGAAGTCAACAGTGACATTGGAGTAATGCTCGTAGTCCTTGTTCTCCTTCAGGCTGTCTCCGTTGGCTGTGGCGATACCCTGCTTGATGGCAGCCTCGATGACGCCCTTTGCCTCAGCGCCGGTCATGCCAGCGGAAAGAGCGCCCATAGCCTTGGATACCTCGGATGCAAACGCACCCTTGATAGCCGTGATATCACCATTAGTCAGTGCGGTAGAATCCCATGCAATACCTGCGAGAGCGACAGAGGCATCGGTAACTACAGCGGTACCAGCAGTGTAGGAACCAGCGCCCAGGGAGCCGTCCAGCAGCTTCTGGCCGTTGAAGTTGGAGGAGTCAGCGATACGATCGATCTCAGTACGCAGAGCATCCAGCTCCTTCTGCAGGTTGTTACGGTCAACCTCGTTGTCGTAGGTGCCGTTAGCAGACTGGGTAGCCAGGTAGGTCATACGGTTCAGCATGTCGTGAACTTCCTGCAGAGCACCTTCAGCGGTCTTAACCAGGGAGATGCCGTCCTTAACGTTCTTCTGAGCAGCGTTCAGGCCAGTGATCTGGCTGCGCATCTTCTCGGAAATAGCCAGGCCAGCAGCGTCGTCGCCAGCGCGGTTGATCTTGTAACCGGAGGACAGCTTCTCCAGGTTCTTGGACAGCTTGCTTGCATTACCGGTGTAGTTACGGTAAGCGTTCATTGCAGTAATGTTGTGTTGAATACGCATAATATAAACTCCTTTTCTTTTTGCCGGATAAATCCTTTTGTCCGGTTGTTTAAATTGGTTGTCCATAAAGCTGCAATCCGGCCGGACGTTGCAGCATTATTGGCGTTTCTATTTCCTCCAGCAGTGCCGGTTGAAACCATGTTATTTGCCTTACACTTATTATGTCGGATCAATTTCCCAAAAATTAACACCTTTTGAAAAAAATTTTTTAAATTTGTCAAATGATGGGATTTCCCGTTATCTGAGCGCCAGCGAAAGGGTTCTAAAGATTCTTCACTGCGTTCAGAATGACAGGGGGGAAGGCTCTTCGTCGCTGCACTCCTCGGAATGACAGGAAATGTCATCCTAAGCGTTAGCGAAGGATCTTAAATAGATTCTTCACTTCGTTCAGAATGACGTGAGGAGTAAGATTCTTCGTCGCTGCGCTCCTCAGAATGACATAGGGGAAGCCTCTTTGTCGCTGCGCTCCTCAGAATGACATGAGGGAAGGATCTTCGTCTCTGTACTCCTCAGAATGACAGCAGGTGCACACGGGATTTATTTTAAATCCAGCAGCTCCAGAGCGCCGTCCGCGCCTACCTTATAGAGCTTGTGGGTTCTGGTGGCAAAGAGGAAATTTCCCCGCAGCTCATTGGAGTGGCTCTGGGGGTTTTTGTAATACACATTGATTCGCAGGCATGGGGTATTCTTCACCATCACCAGGCCATCCAAAGCAATCACCTGGTACTCTGTCATGCTCTCTCCCTCAAGACCCAGCTCGGAGGGTTTCCGCTTGCTCACAAAATCAACGGCATAGTTTACGGTGGCAGGCTTCTTCTCCTCCTCCAGCTTCAGAGGGGTCTCCGGTTCAGCCAGCCCCACTGCCACCTTCAAGGATTCCTCGTCCCACAGCATCCGGACAAAAATCACGGTGTTCTGCTCCTCAGCACCCTCTTTTTCAACAGGGCGCACCAGACGCAGGTCTCCCGGGCCTTCTTCCAGCTCCGGCAGCTCACGCTTCAAAGTCTCCTCCTCCACGGAATAAAAGCCCGCTTCCTCCTGAAGCAAGCCCTCACAGTACGCAGAAATCTTTGCCACCACATCTTCCACCTGTCCATAGTTATAGACACAGGTTACGGTGGTATTGGGGTCGGTTTCCTCCTCGGAAAGCGCCTTGAGGGTGCTCACCTTATTTGCAGAAGGGAACGCCGGGAAGACCGTACCGTCCACCTCATAGGTCTCCGGGGGGTCCTGCAGCGCATCCGGTTTATCGGGAAACGCCACCATCTTTATAATAATCGCCAAACCTGCCAGGATCAGTACACCCAGCACGGCAAGGATCATTATCTTTTTTTTATCCATTGTCCATCACTTTCCCCCGCAGAGCTATTTCCCTGCGGTTTTTTTGTTGTTCTGTACCACACGTCCGAATTTTACCTCTCCATAGCGCCCTTTTTCCTCATCGCTATAGACCCGTCCGTGAACCAGGGTAATCACCCGGTTGCGGGCCATATTGACATAAAAACTGCTATGGGTCGCCATGACGATGGTAATTCCCATGCGATTAATTTCATTGAGCAGCATGAACACATCCCACATGCTGTCTGCATCCAATCCGGCTGTGATCTCATCCAGCACCAGAATTTTCGGGCTGTTGATAAGCGCTCGGGCCAGCTCAAGCATACGGCGCTGACCGTAGGTAAGCTCAATGGGATACCGATCCTCCCAGCCGGAAAGCCCCGTAAGACCCAGAACCTTTTTCACCCGGCTGTCGTACTCGTTCCAATCGAGAAATTTACTGGCGCCGGGTTTTGCAGATGCCTCCAAAATCTGACGGATGGTCACACCGTGTTCCAGAGCATACCGCTGGGGTACATAGCCAATTTCCGTAGAAAGGCCATTCTTGTTCCAGGGCATCGGCTTTTTCACCAGCTTGTCATCCAGCCGGACAGTTCCACTGTCCGGCCGGATTTTTCCCGCAAGCAGGCTCAGCAGGGTGCTCTTTCCCGCTCCGCAGCTGCCGATCACAAACACAAACTCTCCCTGCTCAATGGTGATATCCACATCTTCAACGCCGATCTCACGGGGTCTCTTCCGGAGGGGCCAGCGCTGGGATGGGGGGTAGGTTTTTGTCAGTTTCTCTGTAATGATAGTTGGCATTATTTACTCCTGGATGTATCAACCGCTGGTTGTATACACCGAATTTTCATGGGTGGTCTTCTCATTGAGCACCCGATCCAACGCACTGAGCTGCTGATAGAGCCGCTGGTTGATCTCCAGCTGATGGGACAGCTGACTCTCCCATTTCCCCGGAAATTGCCCCCCGTTCAGAAGCTCCCGCATCTGCTTCGCCTCATCGGCAGGCAGCTCTTCCACAAAATTCGATATGCGCTCCCGTGCATTGGCTGCGCCCACAATAGACTCCCTGCGCATAGACAGCAGGATCTGGAACGCTTCCATATCGTCCCGATCCACTGCCTCTGCCATCTGCTTGGAGAGGTCTAAGGCCTCTCCAAGCAGGTTATAAATTTTTCTGGCCTGTGCGTAAACATCCAGAATGTCCTTTTCCTTCATGTTTCCACCGCCTATCTTGCGGATTCTCCATCCTTTTCCGCCACTCGGAACGCATCCCGCAGCTCCATGACCTTTTCCTTCACGTGGGTCAGGGGCTCTTTGCGGCGTCCGATTTTCACCCGTCCCAGCTCATAGGTGAAATACTCATAGAGCCGGTGCAGATCGTGGCTGACGGGATACTGCATATCCAGCGTGTCATCCAGGTAAGTTACAATGTCGATGCCCCGCTGCACAGCTGCCTCGAATTCGGGATACATCTCTTTGTCAAGGGTCAGCTCTCCCTGGGTCAGACGTTTTACCAGCTCATCATACAGCAGGAGCAGAAGCTCCCCCTGGGTCATGGTGCTGATTGATTGCTCTTTGTAATGCTGGACATTTCTTTCGTACATTCTTGTCTCACCGCCAATTCATTAGAATCCGCCGCCCATTCCCATCAACAGGGAGCTCTGGTTGTTCATCTCGGCTACCATCATTTCCAGAGCGGTAAACTTTCTGTTGTAGTAGTCGATCTTATCAGAGAGCTTGTCCTGCCAGGAGAGGATCTGCTTGTCGAACTCGCCCATCTTCTTCTGCATCTCATTCTGGAAAATAGAGGTAGGCACAGCGGTGGAGCCAGCCTTCTGAATGAGGATACCCTTCATAGCACCGGTATCCTTGGCATATTTGTCCATCTGAATCTTGAGACCCTGCATAAGCCCATCGGAAGATGCGCCGTTTGCCTTGCTTCTGGTGAAGATATCCTTTACCTTCTCGGGATCCTGCTCCAGAGCGGTGCGGAACTTGCTCTCATCCAGTGCAATGATGGTGTGACCGCCCTCAAAGGAGGTCGTAATTCCCAGGTTGCTGGCATCGTTGCCTGTGACACCCAGAGCGCCCAGGGCATCCCGGAGGCCGGTGTAGAGGCTGGACAGCTCTCTGTCCGCAAACAGGATGCCGGTCTTTGCCTTTTCCTCGTAGTTCTTGATCTCAGACTCGGACATTTTTGAACGCTGCTCATCGGTCAGCGGCATGTAATTCTTGCCCTTAGAGTCCTGCATGGGCAGGGTGGAGTAGGCGTCCTTGATCTCCTTTGCCATGGCATTGTAGTCGTCGATCATCTCCTTGACTACCTTCACGATCTTGTCGGAGTCGGTGGTGGTGGAGAAGGAGACCGCACCGGAACTCTCCTCGAAGGTACCCTTCAGAGTGATGTTGAGGCCGTCGATCTCAATATTATTGTTGGTAAACTCCATTTCCTCGGCAGGCTCGCCGTTTACGGAGATGCTCACCTTGGCATTCTGACCCTGGGTCAGGGTGCCCTGCGCCTTATCGGTAGAGCCGAACATGGCACTTGCCAGACCGCCGCCCAGCTCGATCTTGCCTGCGGCGCCGCCCTGCTTGGCTTCAAAGGTGAACTTTCCGGTAAATTCGGAGTAAGCCACCTTCACATCGGAATTCTCGCTGGAATTGATGGCATTCATCACGTCCTTGAGGCTGCTGTCCTTGGTGAAGGTGCCTACGGACTTGCCGTTTACGGTGAAGTCATACAGCTCGTTGCCGTCCTTGTCCACCCGATACCACTTGCCGGTGGTATCGTCCTTTTTCACCAGATTGCCGTCCTCATCCTTACCAGTGCCGTTGGCTTCCTCTTTTACAGTTCCCTTAGCTTCGATCCGCCAGGAGTCCCAGCTGCCGTTGGTAATGAGGTCACCCAGCTTACGGGAGGTGTTTACATAGCTGGTAAGGCTGCCGCTCATGCCGATATCCTTGGCAGCTAAGCCGCCTACATTGGAAGATACGGAGAACTTGGTATGGGAGTTGCCGCCCTCAACGGAGAGCTGGATCTTGCCGGCTTCCGTGGAGGCGTTCGACACTTTCAGCTTACCTGGGCCAAATGCCTCGTCGATATTCTTCTGGAGCTCTTTCATGTACTCGTCAGCAGTCCAGGTCTCACCGGGCTTCTTGGGAGCGGGGCCCTTTACAGTCTTGAATTCCCCGTCTACAGTCATGGAAAAGCCCTTGTCATTGAACAGCTCCACGATGGACTTCTCCTCTACGAAGCCACCGTCTTTAAATGTAAATCCTTTTACATCTCTTTTTTCGCTGTTAGGACTGATCTGTAAATCCGCCTTCAGCTCATCGGAGGCAGCGTCGATCCACACTGTGTTTGTATCGCCGTCTTTCACAGTCGTAAACTGGATTTCCTTCTTGCCGTTTACATCCTTTACAACGGCCTGCACACGCTCACTGGCCTTGTCCTGACCGCCGCCGTTGAAGCTGATGGTAGTCTCCTCCAGCTTCTTGTTGATGGCAGCCGCCATCTCGTCTGCGGATTTGAACACATCTCCCTCGTCAAAGCGGATGTTGATGCTGCTGCCGCCATAGCCGATGGTCATGTAGCCATTCAAAGTGCCAAGACTTGTCTTTCCGTTGACATCGAAGCTGCCGCTTGCCACATTGCTGGGAGCCATATTGCCTGCATTGATGGAATACTTGGTGTTGCTGGCAAGCTGGGTCACGCTGTTGACCACCACATTGCTGGAGGACTTGCCGGATGCGGTGATCTTATCCGCATTGGGTCCAAGAGAATTTACCTTTACAGCGCTGTCGAAGAAGCTGCCGCTCATGAGGTTATTGCCGGAGCTGAAAGACAGATACTTCCGGTTAAAGTTGATCATCTTGTCGATGATGCTGCGATAGGCAGTCTGCTGCCATTCCACAACAGTTCTCTGCTGCTGCAGCATGGAGAGCTTCAGTTTATAGCCGGATACCGCATTTTCAATCATGCTCTCCGTGTCCATACCGGAGGCCAGACCGGAAATAATGTTCTTATTTCCATAGATACTGCTAACGGAACCGCCTCCAGAAATACTACCGATTGATGCCATATTACATTCTCCTTTCAGTATTAAATGGGGAATTTATTTTTCGACAAATTCGTGTTACATTTTTGTCTTTCCTCTATCTTTTTTTATCGACATAGTGTATTATAAAAATAAGTGCAAGATACATAGTTTTTGCTATAAGGAGGAAATTTCTTTGGCACAAATCATTACCATCACAAATCAGAAGGGCGGTGTCGGAAAAACCACCACTGCCGCCGCCCTGATTTCCGGGCTGCATCAGCGTGGCGCCCGCATTTTGGGTATCGATCTGGACCCCCAGGGAAATCTGGGCTTTAATCTGGGTCTGGAGATCGGCGCAGGCTATACCATGTATGATGTACTGACTCGCTCCCGTTCCATCGAAGAGTCCATCTCCCATACAGAGTACGGCGACGTGATTCCCTCCGATGTTCTTTTATCCGCCGCAGAAGTGGAGTTCACCGCTCCCCGGCGGGAGTTTATGCTCTATGAGCAGATTCAGCTGATTGAGGATCGCTACGACTTTATTATTATTGATACGCCCCCTGCCCTCAATATCCTCACCATCAATGCCTATGTGGTCTCCTCCGGGCTCATCATTCCCATGGAGCCGGAGATCCTCAGCCTTGTGGGTCTGTCCCAGCTGAGAGATACCTACGAGACGATCCAGGCCTCCTACAATCCCAATCTGAAGGTCCTGGGCATTTTGTTAAACCGCTTTAACCGCCGCTTCACCCTCCACCGGGATGTGCTGGAAATGGCCTCGGAAGTGGCCGAGCAGATGAATACCCAGGTCTTTGCTACCCAGATCCGCCGGGGCGTGGATGTGGCAACGGCACCGGCCCATGGTCAAAGTGTACTCACTTATCGTCCCAATTGCAACCCCTCTAAAGATTTCATGAATATTGTAGACATCATTGCCGGCAGCAAATTCCCCCGCCCCAGCAATGACTGATTAAAAATGTTGAACATAAAGGAGCAGCGTTATGCCATCGTCTAAAAGTAATTCAAATTCTAACAAAACTGCGCATGTCATGAATTTGCTGCGAAAAAATAACGCTTCAGCTACACCTCCGGCCCCTGCCGATTCCCCTGTAGCTGAGCAAAAAAAAGCGCAGCCTCAAACGCCGCCGACTGCGGAAGCTCCGGTGCAAGCCCAAGCATCGGCTCCGGTGCAAGCCCAGGCCCCGGCACCAGCTCCTCAGGCGCCCCCTATTATTTCAGCCCTCAACGCAGATACAGAAATCTCTCTGCAAATCCGGGATGCCCTTAACGAGGCCTTTGACCGGGAGGAAACCGCAGATGCCCAGGCATTCCAGCCGGATCCCCAGGTCATCGCCCCGGATCCATCCCTTGCCCCGAAGGAAGAGCACCCCGCCCCTGTGGTGCCGGAGCACAACTGGGACGAGGAGCCTCCGAAGCAACCGGTAATTCCCCAGCCGGAACCTGCAAAGGCAGAAGCGGATCCAACCCCCAAGGCAGATACCCCCTCAGTTTCCGCTCCTGTTCAAAAGCAGGAGGACTCCAGTCCCAAGACCGAACCGGACGACGATTTTGCTCTCTACAATATCGCCCGGAGACTGGTAGAGGAGAATGTGGATAAATATATCAAGGCCTTTGAGGTCTGCACCTGTCGGCGCTGCCGCAACGACATCATTGCGCTGTCGCTCAATTACATCCCGCCCAAATATGTGGTCATGCACCCGGCGGAGCTGGTTCTGCGCAGCGATATGTACGGCATCCGCCACCACGGCGAGATCACCGCACAGATCATGCGGGCCTGCAAGCAGGTAAAAGAGCATCCGAACCACTGATTTTCCCATTTGAAGATTCAAACAGCACCCCATTTGCCAGACAAATGGGGTGCTGTTCTTTTGGGGAGAATTTTTGCGGTGTGTCCGGAAAGCTGCTTTTGCCCAACGAGAACCGGTCAGGCACTTCATTTGCAAAAGCTCCGCTATCACCGGCCTGCCGTGAAAAGCTCCACCCCCCTAGTAATCAAAGGGATGCTGGCCGACCCGGATTTCCTGGGTCAGCTTTTCTCCGGGATAAGGCTTCCGAACCTCAATCAAATTGAGGACCCTGTAGCCGTGGCTCCGCAAAAAGGAGATCATCCCATGGTTATTGGGGTGAACGTAGAAATACAGTGTCTCCTCCCCGAAGCTGCGTGCCAGCGCTTCTGCATGTGCAATCAGCTGGGATGCGATGTGCATCCGTCTATAGCCTTTGTCAACATAAATAGATTCTACCCACACACAGGGCGCATCTATGCGGCAGACCATATATCCCACATAATGGCCCTGCACAGCGGCTGCATAGACAGGAAATCCTGCCTCCATATACTCTAAAATCTCCTGAACTGCCGCCTCTATGTTGGCAGATGCCTGAATTCCCTTGTAGGATTTGAGGGCAACACGAAACTCTGCTGCCAGCGGTGCAACCTTTGCCGCAGCTTCCTTTTGTATATCGATGATTTGTATATCCATTTTCTATTCCACCTTAGCATTCGGAAATCTTGTCACAGTGCAGCGAACGCAGCCAGAACGGCCTCCGCTCTTGCAGTGCCCGCTTTCGTTAGGATTAGGCACCCGTTTACCCCTTCTTCTACCGCTCCGTCCGTGATGGCCAGGGCTTTCCCGGCCTCGAAAGCAGCCATTACATTGGAACCCATGCGGGTGTAGCCCAGTTTCCTTGCGGTTTCTCTCAGCAGATCTTCCTGCGCCATGCTGACCTGTTCATAAAGAACCACATACATAGCGTTGGCAATTTCCTGGACGGGAACATCCCGCACATCTCTGTGATGGCTGTCCTCGCCGCTGACCCGATACAGGCTGTACCTCCCTGGGTCCTGGTCTTGTGACCAGTAGAACACCGCACCGTCCTGAATGGTAAATTTCAGGTTCATGTTCTGAAGAAGCGCATCCATATGTGCCTGGATCCGGCTGCCGGAGCGGGCAATGCCGCAGCTCTGGACAACCCGTCTTATGAGGGACGCTGCACTGATAGGAGCCTCAGCCCGGATCACCTGCTGCACCTTTTCCCGCAGCATGTTTTCATGCCCCGGCTCCGTGAAGCTCTCAGCCGTCAGGCTGTCACTTTTCAGCTCAGCTGCGCAGTACAATGGCGCGTCCGCAGATTTCTGCACAAGCGGGAGTTTGCTTTTCCCTTTCATTGCGGATTTTATCACTTTTGGCTCCGGTAACGGCTGGGGCGCTGGCTGGGGTTTTGACGGTTCCACGCCCTGTTCAATCTCCTGGATTTTGTGAAGGATGCGCTTTATCTCCTTCTGGGGGTTATCCCACCAGTCCATACTCCACACCCGAAGGATCCGCCACCCCAGGCCGGAGAGCACACCGATCTGGGCCAGTTCCCGGTCTCTGGTGGTTTTTGCCTTGCTGTAGCCGGTGCCGTCCAGCATAATACCCAGAAGATACTGATCCTGGCAGCGGGGATCCACCACGCCAATATCGACTTTATACTGAGAGCGTCCCACGGACAGCTCCGTATCATACCCCGCCTCGTGGAGGGCATCACAAATCCGCCCGGCGATTGTGTCGCACGCCCGGTGCTTCCCTTGAACTGCGGTCTCACTGAGTGCACCGCTCCGTCCCTCTGCATACTGGAGGAAGGAGCGCAGCGCTGCAACACCTTCTGCTTTCGTTTTCATGAGATTGATCTGATCCGCCCGTAAGGTGGAAAATACTACCATCTCACATCTGGCACGGGACACCGCCACATTCAGTCGGCGCCAGCCCCCGTCCCGATTCAGAGGGCCGAAATTCATGTAGACCTTTCCGTTTTCATCGGGGCCGTAGCCAATGGAGAACAGGATCACATCCCGCTCATCGCCCTGTACATTTTCAAGATTCTTAATGAACACCGGCTCCTCCGACTGGAAGACCCATTTCTCCAGTTCCGGATCCTTGGTGCAGGCCTCATTCAAAAGGTCATCAATGAGATTCTGCTGGGAGCTGTTAAAGGTGACAACGCCCACGCTATGACCGCTGTCCTCCCGGAATCTGCGTTGCAGCTCATCCACGACCGCCTCTGCTTCTGCCCGATTGGTGCGAGACTTGCCCCGCTCAAACACGCCATTTACAGGCACCAGCCGAACCTTGGACTCCCGGTCGTTGACAGACGGGAATGTGAAGAGCTTATTTTCATAAAAATGGCTGTTGCTGAAGGCGATGAGGCTCTCGTGCCTGCTGCGGTAATGCCAAAGCAGATGGGTCTGGGGCATGTTGAGCGCCAGACAGTCATCCAGAATACTCTCCAGATCCTCCGCCTCCAGATTGTCCTCATCTGCTGTGTTGGCAGAGAAGAAGGAGGTGGGGGGCATCTGCTTGGGGTCACCGACGATCACCGCATCTTTGCCCCTTGCCAAAACCCCCACCGCCTTGCAGGTGGGCATCTGGGAGGCCTCATCGAACACCACCAGATCAAAAGGCTCCCGTTTGGGATCCAGATACTGGGCCGCCGAAATGGGACTCATCAGCATACAGGGGCAAAGCCTCGGCAGCAGATTGGGGATCTGATCAAACAATTTGCGGATGCTCATCCCTCTGCCGCCGCTTTTGATGCAGCGCTGCAAAATCCCCAGTTCCGAACTGTGGGCGGCCTCTCTTGTGAAATCCGGAATTCTGGCAGCCAGACGGCAATACACCTCCTGCTGCGAAAGCTCTGTCCACTGCTGATCTGCCCTTCGGTACTGTTCAATTTTCTCATTGAACAGAGCCCCTGAAAACGTGCTGAGGGTGTCGCTCTCGTCGATGGCATCACAGATCAGCCCGTGCAGCACCGCCTTTCGGTACATTGCCATAAGCTGATCGTGGGACTCCCCGGCCCGGTAACGGGCAACCACAGCGCCTAAGCCCAGCGATTCTGCCTGCCGGGAGACATTTTGGAAGGTGATCCATTCCTTTAAACCGTCCCCATGGGCCAGGATCTTCCGGCACATATCCGCCTGCGCCGGGAGCCAGTCTGTCTGCGCCTTTTCCTCTGTCTGAAGCAGGGATTGGAAGGCATTGCGTGCCTGCTGAAACTGGGGGATGCAAGCTTCAAATCCCAGAAGTGCCTCCTTTTGCTGCTCGTTTCCGCAGTTTTTTCCCATAAAATCGCAGTTTCCGAACATATCCCGCAGCACCTGGGCAGACTGCTGCGCCTGCTGGGCAAGGGACTGGATCTGATTCCAGTCCGTATTTTCCCCCTTATACAGGCTTTCCAGAGACGGACTGTACGTTTGCAGCAGCGTCTGCCCTGCTCCCAGCTCCTGCTGATAGTCCCGCAGCAGGGTGATGTAGGTCTGCAGCTCCTTCTTCTGAATAGGCGTATCCGCAAACAGGTTCAGCTGCTTTGCAAGCCGGTTTCTGCCTATGATTCTGGGAAGGAACCATTTTCCGGTCACTTCTATGTACTGGTTCAACAGCTCTGCACCATTGAGGGTCAGTACATCCTGCCGGAATGTGCCAAACAGGTTCGTTCCTAACTGGGATGCACTGAGAAAATGCTGTGCCATGCTCTCAATTTCCGCAAATTGCAGCTCCGGTGTCTCCGTCTGTGTCCAGCTATGGGGCATCTGATACCAGCACGTCATCTGCGCCGTGATCCCCGCAAGCCGGTTCAGCTCTGCTGCATCCGATACCACATCCATATCCCACGCCTTCAGAAGCTGCTGTGCATAGGGTGTGATGGTTTCAATCTCCGCCAGATATGCCTCTGTCACAGGGGCCAGATTATTTTTTAATGCGGAAGTGTACTGGGTGCAGCCGATGGATTCCAGAGGATGATTGCAGGGGTGTCCGATTTCCCTTCCTGCCGTAATCAGCTGATTTAGGACAAGCTCCTGGTTTTCCAGGTCGCTGCCTGTCAGCTGTCTTAAAAACTGCCGATCAAAGGGTTCCAGATCCGGTGCATTTTGATAGCGCTCATATTCGTTAATCAGCGCATAGAGGGACTTTCCGCAGGTGCGCTCGGTGTGGAGCTTCAAAGCATAGGCATCCAGTTCTCTGCGCATCTGGCAGAGCATTTCCGCTTTCTGCGAGAACTCTCGGGCAGTTGTTTGCTTGGTGACCTCCGTGGCTTTTCGGAGCTGCTCCAGCACGTCTTTTTTTCTGGATTTGTTGGAGTGCAGCTCCAGACAGAAGGGCTCGATCCCGATTTTATTCAGCCGCTTCTGCACCACTTCCAGAGCGGCCATTTTTTCTGCCACAAACAAAACGCTTTTCCCCATAGCCAGCGCATTGGCAATGAGGGAAGTGATGGTCTGGGATTTTCCGGTGCCGGGAGGGCCGTGAAGGACAAAGCTGTTGCCCCGGCAGGCAGCCTCAATGGCAAACAGCTGAGAGGCATCTGCCGGCATGGGCAGCAGCACCTCGTCTTCCGGAACACGCTGCCCGATTTCCAGCGGCTGGGCCTCCCATGCCAATTTGCCATCCATGAGACTTTTGACAATTTTATTATGCATAAGGTCATCTGTGCGGTTTCGGATATCATTCCACATAACGAACTGGGAGAATGAGAAAATTCCCAGAGTGGATACCTCCAGCACATCCCAGTGGGGCTGTTCCATGACCGCTTTTCGCATGATGGTCAGCACTTTTCGGATGTCGATTCCGTGCTCATCAGCAGGCAGCGGATCCAGGCCTTTTACCACGATCCCGAAATCCTGCTTCAGCTTTTCCAGCATTGTGATATTCATCTGGGGTTCCTCGTCCCGCAGACGGATCACATACCCCTGGGAGGCCGATTTTCTGACCATTTCAACGGGAAGCAGAATAATGGGAGCATACCTGGCTTTGGTGCTCCGTGGATTTTCAAACCAGCGGAGCATACCCAGCGCCAGATAGAGCAGGTTTGCACCGTTTTCCTCCATTGCGGTTTTGGCGGTGCGGTAAAGATTTTTTAAGGCCATTGCCAGCTCAGTCTCCGAATAGACAGAGCGCAGGCGCTGGTTCTGAAATTCCGCCTGGAGCAGGCTGTCTCTCCCCATCTGGCTCAATGCCTCAAAGGACAGCTCCTGTATCTGCCAGCTTGCAGGACGGGCCATAATGGAGAAATCGCCGCCGTCTGCCAGGGCATTTTCCAGCTGATCCAGAGAATTGGTCAGAATCGGCAGCTGTGTTTTGGTGAACCGCAGATTAATGAGGGTATTGCGCATCCCCATGTCCAGCAGCTTTCGCTCCCACTGGACCTTTTTCGGCATAGTGTTTTCCGGGTTACCGGTATCCACATCGATTGTTTCATCCAGCAGTGTCGGAGCACCCATGGTCTCCTCCCGGAAGGACACCGCATGCTGCACACACCATCCGTCCTCCGTGTGAATGCGCTGAGGCAGTGGTCTGATGCCACTGAGCCGTGCTCTGCGTACATCAATGATATACTCAATGATATCTGCCGTTAGGGTATGCTCTGCACTCATACGGGCATCGTCAAAGGAGACATCCATGCCGGTTGTTACACAGGTGGTTTCAATCACGGCCATCTCATTGACACCGGATGCCAGCCGTTTTGTTATGAGTGAAACATCGTCCTGGACAGGCTCCGGGAACATCAGCTCCTGGAGCCAGACACCTGTAAAAATATGGTTGGGTGTTGTAATCATCAGCGGGTGCAGTCCCACGGATTCCAGGCAGGCCGCATACAAAAGGGTAAGGTCCAGGCAGGTACCCAATTTCTGCTGAATCACCGCATCGCATAACCGCACCCTTTGTCCGATGGCCTCAAAGCTTGCAGGCGGAACCACATACGCAATCCCCTGCTCCTTAATAGCGGTAAAAATGGCAGCAGCCTGGCTGAGTACCCGGTTGGGATCCTGGGTCTGATAGGCATCCATGGAAGTATCGCCGGTCCATGTGCCAAGAAATTCCGTAGCTCTTGCAATGATCTGTGCAATCTGCGGATGATTGGGCATCACATAGGCGGCAAGCAGCTCCGGATAGCAGGAGGTCCCGTGCCAGTAATCAAAGGGAAGCACTGCTGTTTCGCCGGTATGGGCCGCTAATGTTTCACCACCATGGCGCAAAGTGATTTCCACGGTTCCGGAGACTCTTTCCGTAACCGCCGACAGGAATTCCGGATCCAGCTTCACCCCGGGACTCACCAGTTCCACCGACTGATGGGCAGGCAGACAGTCCATGTGCTGCACATAGGCGTGCAGAAAGGCAGGCACCGAATGGATCTGAAGCTCAATATTCTCCAGATCCTCATCGGTATCGTTACGCAGCGTAATACGCCTCACAGCATTCATTCCGTTTTGCTGCAAGGCATAATCGATCACCGGGAGAAGCTCCACATCCATATGCACGGGATTCTGGGCAATCTGCATTCCTTCTTCCTGTGTGAGGGGCAGCTTTTCCGCCGCTTCTCTCGCCTTTTGTGCTCTGTCCTCTTGCGTGTGGGAAGAGGCCGCAGTATGAATTGCATCCGCAGTATCCAGAGGGTTCCCGCATTTCTGAATCTCCGGCTGCTCCCGGGGATCACGATTCTGGTCAGACTCCCGGTATTCCGGTGCTGCAAAATCCCAGTCCCCGTATACTTCCATAAACCAACAGCACAGATGAAACGCCACAAAAAGCAGCCCTTTGGCCTGCTTTAGGGATGAACTGTCCGCATGATGGCCGTTGTTTCCGGCTTTCTGCAATGTATCAAAGAGCGCATCCACACCCTTTGGCAGCAGGCCTGCATGTTTCAGTCTCCCCACGCTGTCCCCACCGCCTGCCGTTTCCGGTATCTCCAAATTCTCATAACGGCAGATTTCCCATGCGATACGCTCCGCAAGTAAGCCGAGTTCGGAAAGGCATTGATCGGAGTCCCTGTACAGATAGAATTCTGCCAGTTGCCCGATTTGTGACAGTTCCGGCCAATACTTCTCCAGAAAGTCAAAATTAGAAGCCAATCAAGTCACCCTCTTTTCTAAAAACACATACCGGAGAAATCCGAAAATCCTGAAGTTGCCGCCTGTATACATGTCTTGAACATCCGACTCTGTACAGGGGACTGTACATTCTGCCGAACACTCCCTATGTGTTTATAAATTCAGTTGTATCATACAATATATGCTGCGTATGTGCAAGCAATTATGTGCCAATCCGCCAGTCAAATTCACTTCGTGAAAGGCAACGCAAGCACGCACCCCATCCCGGTTATCCCCGTTCTCCACCGGATCGAAAACAGGTGAAAAAAAACGATGACGGAATGGAATCCGTCATCGTCTTTTACGATTGGGGTATTTGTTTTAGTTTGCCTTTCTGCGCTTCATATCCAGAAGCAGCAGGAAGGATGCGCCGCACAGGAACACCAACAGGAAAATGTTCTGTCCATCTCCGGTTGCGGGTGTCTGGGGCTTTGCGGGCTTGGGAGTCTCCGTAGGTGCCGTGGTCTCTGCAGGTGCCGAAGGCTCCGCAGGATCGCTAGGCTCTGCGGGGTTTGTGGGCTTCGGATCCACGGGATTGGTAGGAACGGAGGGTTCCGGGTCAACGGGATTCGAGGGCACGGGGGGTTCCGGATCCGGATCCGGATCCGGCTTCGGCTCGACGGGTTTTTCCTTAGTAAACTCCGCCGCACCCATATCCGGTGTATCGGTCAGTTTATTGCCGAAGAAATCCAGATCATAGCTTACACCGGCAATGACCGGGAAGTTCTCGCCAACTACACAGTCAATGCTGCTGCGCTGCTCCTTCTTGGCCTGCTCAAACAGCTCACGGGGGGACATGCTTCTGCCGTCCACAGGGCCATTGGGGGACACACCGAAGTGGGTCATGGCCTCCTGCAGGGTAACGCCCTTGTCCTTCAGCGGAGAGTTCTCCGTCAGCTGATAGCCCTTGAGACCCTCATGGTCATGAGGCAGGGGCTTGTGGGTGGGATTGACCTCCGGGGCCTTTCCGGGATTCACGAAACCGGCCTCACCGATGCTTGCCAACACCAGAGGCTTGGAGTCCTGCTCCGGAGCCTGGATACCGCCCACATAGGCATTGTTGAAGAACTTCATATGATCCTTCAGTGCCTGAACCTCAGTGTGGAAGTGGTGCTGTCCCTGGGGATAGCAGAACACATTGTTGAAGACAAAGCCGTCATAGATACCGGTCCCTTTGCCCGTATTGGACAGCAGGAACAGGCCACGGGGCAGCTTGCTGTCGGAATACAGGGTGTTGTTGTAGATCATGGTACCCAGAGGCAGACCCTGTGCAAACTCAAAGGCCTTATCTCTGTCGTTCTGGCTGATGTTGTAGCGGACGGTAGCACCGATGTGGTTATAGCCGCCCATAATCAGCATGAAGCCGCCTTCGTTGTTGTGGCTGTAGTTATACTGCATCACAGAGTTGGAGGAGGCATGGTCGCAGTCGAAGCCCTGACCGTCCTCGTTGCCATGGGTGTTGTAGGATTCGTTATACTGGATCACCGTATTGGCTGCCTCAAAGGGCCAGATAGCCACGTTGTAGCCGGTGTCCTGGAAACGGCAGTCCTTTGCCAGGTTGCCCTCAATGAGAGCGCCGTCGGTATCACGGACGGTAATGCCGTCGCCGCCGATGTACTCCATGTAGTTATCCTTTACCACAACATTGGTGGAAGGATACCAGTTCCGAGGCACACCGGGATCATTCTTCTCCCACTGGTTGCACCACCGGGAGCTGACCAGCTTGATTGCGGAGCGGTCTACACGCTCAAAGGTGCAGCCGGTGATGGAGATATCATCGTACTTACTGGGCACACCCTTCAGCTGGCCGCCCTCGATGGTGGCCTGCACATCGAAGAACACGCCGCCATTCCACTTGGCGCTGATGCTGCCGTTGATATCGTGGATGTAGCAGTTTTCGATATGGATGCCGGAGGCAACGCCGAAGTCCTGGATGGAGACATTCACCGCACGAAGCAAGACCTTACGGTTGTTGCTGCTTCTCAGCTCAAATCTATGGTCAAAGTCCGGGTGCAGGTTGGTGATCTCCAGATCCTTTACGGTGATGTACTGCTGATTGTTTAGGGACACCACATTTTCGATCTTACCCTGGCCTTCCAGTCTGGGATAATTGGTACCCTTGCCGTATGCACCCACCACAATGGGCTTTTCCTTGGTACCCATGCCGGAAAATGCCAGCTGCTGAGCCTGGAACACGCTTCCACGCTTCAGCAGGATCTGGTCACCGGGCTGGAATGCAGGCCGGTTTGCCAGCTGGGAGACCGTCTTCCAGGCGGTCTTCTCAGACAGGCCGTCGGCTGCATCATCACCGTTTTCGGAGTCGATGTAGAAGGTGCGGGCCTCCCGCTTTGCTTCCGCTGTCTCAAACTGAGCCTTTACAGTAAGGCTCTTGTAATCGCCCTCAGGCATTACAAACTGGCCCTGCTGATTGACGGTGGGAACTTCCGCAAGTGCACCGCCAACACCTTCAAAGGTGACAGTCTTCAGACTGTAGCCGGCCTTGGCCATTACCTTGAGGGTAACCGTATCCCCTGCGCTGGCTTGGGTCTGATCCAGAGTTACGGTACCTGCGGTATAGGCTTTATCCTCCGCACCCCCCAGCAGGGTGGTAACGGTGATTTCCTTGCGCTGACGGATGCGCTCTACCAGCACATTGTCAAAGGCCACCTTGGTGCCGGGGGTCATGTTAATGAGCTGCACCTTCGGGGCCATGCCCTGCCACTGGGCAGCATCGGTGTAGTCCATGAGATTCTTGCCGTTGATGGAGACGGTAACCCGATTGCCCATCACCTCAATCACCGCACGGTAGTCTACATTCTTTTCCAGCTGGAAAGTCACCTTTTTCAGCTCGTTGTTCTGTCCCTTGTGGAACTGGCGGAGCATGGCTAAGCCCTGGGTATTGATGACCAGTGCATACCGCTCGCTGAAGTCGTCTCCGCCCCGGAAGGCAACCTGCAGTGTGCCGTCGTTTCCGGGCAGACGGTTCAGATCCAGGGTGATCCGGTATCCGTCATCGGCTGCCAGCTTCTCAAAGATTTTGCTGTCAAAGGTGTAAGCGGCATTCTGCTGTCCTGCCGGTACCGCAACCAGCAGCTTCTCATTTTCAATGGTGCAGCCGGCAGGCAGTCCGGTCACGGAGCCGCCGAAGTCCTCAAAATGCAGCTCGTCACGACCGGGCTTACGGGTGACAAAATGGGCGGTCACTTCCACCTTGGGGAACTTTTCGTTCAGCTGGAAGCGATTGTTTTCAATGACGATCAGGTTGTCGGTGTTGGTGGTAAATTTGTCAAACACATAGCCGTGCTTTGCGCTGACAGACAGATTCACCACATCTCCGGAGTAACCGCTCTCCCGGTCTGCGGTCAGTGTGCCGCCTGCATTGCTCTCTACGCCGTCGGTCATCACCTTCAGCGTGACAGGGATCTTGGTGCCGCTCTGTGCCTCATCGGTGGTCACCAGCAGATTGTCCAGGGTAAACTCCTGGTTAGGATACTGACCGGCAATCAGAATGGGGCCTTGGGGCATAGCGGCGATGGAGGCATCGGTTGCAGTGAGAATCTGCGCTCCATTGACCCACACCGTGGCTGTCTCGCCCTTTACCTGGATATCCACCTTCAGGCTCTTGCCGGGTGTCTTAATATCCAGATCCGCAAGAGAAGCGGTGGCATAGGTGGTTTTTGTCGAATTTCCGGCAGCCTTTTCCAGCAGCACGGTATTACCCGGGTAGTTGAAGCGGACCTGGAGCCGCTCATCCTGGAAGCTGCTGCCGCCACGGAAGCCGATCTTGGTGTTTGCGTTGGTGTTCCCGGGCAGCGTGTCCAGGTCCACATGGATCAGCATATCCTGTGCATAGATCTTGTTCTTGGAGACCATGTGGTGGTCGGGGCCTGCGCCCTTGAATAGAACCTTACCATTTGCAAAGGAAGTGATTTTGGAATTTACATTCCACTCATTTCCGTTGTCAAAGGTTTCCTTCATCAGCTCTCGCTGCAGAGGCCCGGGGGCTGCTTTGGCAGATGCCTCCGCAACGGTCTGTGCCTCCTGTGCTGCAGTTTCAGCATTTGCTGCTTCCTGCACGGGAATGTCGGCTGTAGTCTTTTCAGCGACATTCACATTGGGCTGAGCCACGGTTTCCGTGACAGGCTGAAAGCCAGCTGCTGACACGTACTCTGTACTGCCGCCGAGAAGAAAGCATCCCAACAGCAGTGCAGCCGCACTCCGTCTTAATGTGTTTTTCATGTGTTACCTCCTGCTTTTATATGAAATTCCACACTGTGGATTCCATTACTCGTTTCTCCAGCTGCGCTTCAAACTGGGCGGCGGTATATTGCTGGGCCACCGCACCGGCTACCTCCTCGAAAGGCGCAATGGTACCCGGTTCTCTCCGGGTACACAGCAGCTGAATCTGAATCCCCTCTGCCGCATCCCATACACTTTCCTGCTGTGGCTGCAGCTGCAGCAGCTGCTGAACGAATTCCTCACTGGATTCCGACAGTCCTCGAATACTGTACTGATCCAGCTGCACCGTCCCCTGCCTGGTCTGCGCACCGCCCTGCCACACAGTGTACTCTGCAACTACCGTATCCACATGCTGGTATTCCTGCAAATGGCTGTTATAAAATGCGAGCAGTTCCTCCTGTGTTGCAGTCCGTTCAATTTGGGCTTTGATCCCCTGCTCACAGTCCCCTATGTATTTTTTATAATACTGAATGTGGTTGTATTCTGCGGGGCCATAGACAGGCTCTCCATTTTCCTGCTTTTCCAGCCGCTCCTGGTTTTCTTTTTCCATGGCACGAAGGAGTTTAGAATAGGACAGGTGGTCATTTACCCCCATTTCGTCCGCCCAGCTCATGATTGCATGGGCACGAACCACACGATCCGCAGACTGTCCATTCAGCTCGAACTCCTGCCGGCAGATCGGCTTTCCATCCACTAAAAGCACAGGCCAGTCCACAAAAACCGCCAACAGGGCGGCAACCACCAGCACACACGCCAGCACAATTATCCATTTGGTTCTTTTTCGCACGCATTTCTTCCTTTCCGGGTCAAGCAAAGATGGCTCACGTGTATTTGATTATAATTTATAATCAAATAGAAATAAGACATAGCTGGTTTCTTCAGCGCAGTCCATGTCAACTTTAACGCAATACAGTTTTTGCTATTATAACAGATAATTATACAAAATTCATTCCGTTGTTTATACAAAAATTCTTGTGACAATTTGTAAAAAATGCCAAACGGATAATATTATTTCAGTTTTACAATTAATATAATTTTGCGTTCCGCGGCACCCTGTCAAGAAAAGAACCGCCTGTGTATCAGCCCCCCCATTGGCACAGATACAGAAACCGCCCCTGGGGGGCGGTTTTCTCAGCTTGTCAAGGAAATATG
>RCNH01000152.1_pt1 | contig 41058 bp, 27 predicted proteins | sample 2041161 | NCBI WGS metagenome assembly RCNH01 (sample SAMN09708215, study PRJNA481090) | Feces metagenome, whole genome shotgun sequencing project. | biome: feces | host: Leptonychotes weddellii | place: Antarctica: Sion Island | collected 2010-03-01 | reverse complement strand
ATCTTTAATAAATACATTGACAGGTACAGTGGATTATTTAAGTGATGTATATTTCTTAAAAACTACATTTAATAGGTTTTGTAGATTTACAGCCCCCCCTGTATCTGAGATCACAGGTGAAACTCAAATTGGTATAGCTATAACCCAGATTGATTCATTTCTTTCTAAATTAGATGTTGCAATTAAAACGGTTGATGATTCAATATTTAGACTTAGATTGATGAATAAAATTACATCAAAAGAATTCAAAGCAGCAAAAATGTTACTTGCTAACATCAAAGAATTATTCGAAAAACATCACGAGTTGAATTGGTATGGCACAGATAAGTCGTGAGTGTTCTTTGTAACTACAGAAGGCATTTGTTAGGAATGGTTTGAAAAAATGTTGTTTACGAGTTAATTTTGGATCCTATACAGCAGTTATCCATGAAATGCATACATTACCTATTATGATAAATGTTTTGTAAGGTGCGCGACTATTACGTTGTCCTTATAGCAAAAATTAAATTTATTTGAGTTGATTGATGGAAAAACGGGTGATTTCTGCGGATAAATTGGAGGTAGGTTTGAAAGTAAGGCGTAAGCTGTCTGTTACCATTCTTTTTGCTCTTTTGCAACACGAGCTCGTCTAACCAGTATAATACAGAGAAAAATGGCGTAAAAAGCTGCTGATTTTCTAATAAAAGCTAACAGATATAACCCTTACCAAAGCCCGTCGAAGGAGTGGGAATAATCGAATAAGTGTTTTAGAGTCCCGGAAAGCCTTGAAAATACAGGGCTTTCCGGGATCCTTCTTTTATGGTGGCTACACTTTGACTACATTTATTCCATGAAATCTGTTGTCAGAAACTGCGATAGTTCAGCCTGCAAACTATGGAGCAGTCTGAATATTCTTTTCTTTCACTATTAAGGCTGCGTTAATCCCAGGTTACAAACTCTGGTTTTTGTAATATACTGAACAAACAATCACCCACAAAACTCCAAAACCTTTATAAAAAAGAGCGAGCTTATAAAGCTCGCTCTTTCTGCTTTTAAATCATCAGCTGGCATAAAACGCATTTAATGCATTCTGGAATTCTTCATAGGTAAATATCTTATATTCCGGATCAACATCCATATCGGCAAGATATTCCTCATAACGATCCATGATATTTGGTTCATTTTGATACTCAAAATGATAGGATTCCATGGTATAATGAGCGGGATCGCTGGGGTCAATGCAGCAGGAATTAAAAAATATCCTGAGTCCAAAATCGCCGAAATCATATAAGCAGTCGGCCATAAAACTAATGGTATCTTCGTTATTTTCACCCGGATAATAAACAATAGTATCAGGAGTACCGATTCTTTCTACCAGAGCGTCGAAATAGCCAATTGTGGAATCGTCTGTAACAGGAAGTTCTTCCATGCCCAGAAGATCCTCCAGGGATTCATCATCTATTACAGCCCCTATGGTAAAAGTATTATCGGCAATAACCTGAGCTACCGTCTTTTTTTCCTCTCCATCGGGCTTATTCGTATTGTCACATTTCATGATCAGTCCCATTTCACGGTCTGATGCACCATCCTTAAAAATTTCCACTACAATAGACTTTGCCCCGGTAGGATCATCTATGCAGTCTTTCTGGGCCATCAGCTCCTCAAATGTAGCAATATCAGAAGCTCTGTTCCAGCCGGAAGAAGCAGTCCATTGTAAATGATAGCCATCTTTCAGCTGGGCTTCAAAATCCTCAATCACAAGCGGGAATTTTAAACCGTACAAATTAGATTCATAGAAATGTTTTTCTACAACAGGATGGGGCCTTGCCAGCCAGAACATCTCCTTATATTTCTCTTTATCATTATTGACTGGTTTTTCTTCCGGCTCAGGATCTTTCTTATTTTCCTCCTGTGTCAGTTCCGTTGTTTCTTTTGTATCGCCTTCATTCTTTTCTTCTGTTTTCCCGCAGGCGGAAAACGTGGAAACTACCAGAATCAGCGATAAGGTCAATGCAAGTAATTTTTTCATAGCAAAACCTCCCTTTCAAAATAATAACAATATTATGGATTGACAAATTTAAACCAGGACCCTATAAAAAACAATGTGCAAACATTTGTCTCTACAGTGGATAATTGTATACGAGCTAAAAACAAAAGTCAACTTGATTATTTTTAATATCGGTCGTAAAGACAATGATTACTTTATAGAGAGAAAATGCAACAATATTGCTTTTTTAGAAAATGTTCGGCTTCCTATGGAGTTCTCAAATTATGGAAAGACATTGCCTTTTGCTTTCAGAACATCTTTCCTCATTCAGACCGGCATGACAAACATAAGCCCCCAAAATGATTTGCAAATTCAGCGGGCTATGATATACTTTTGACAAAGTAAAGTGTTAAACTTATCAAAAAAGTGACAGCAGTTGAGAGGTAAGATAGATGTACAAAGTAACAGATCGGGAACAATTACTGAATGAAATAGTTAACTTCATGCAAGAAAGTTCTGCATTTGAAGGGCTGCTCCGGATTGGCTCCGGTGCAGCTGGCTTTGCCGACATCTACTCCGACATTGATCTGATGGCCGGCTGTTATGATGCGGATTGCGTGCAAGATGCCGCCCGGCAGCTCCAACAATTCTTCACAGAATTGGGAGCCTGCCACATTGAGAATCGAGCCTGGACAAGCACCGCTCTGGGGCTGTCCGTCTACTTTGAGGACGGTTTAAGTGCGGATATATCCTTTATGCCCACACCGGAGCTGCCAATCCGTTCACCGCAGCACAAGGTAGCTTTTGCCAAGACTGAGAACTTCATGGATGCGGTGAACGCAGGCGCACAACGGTTCGCAGAGCGTTCCCGGCGGTATGGTCTGGATGATTCCATCCACTACCGCTTCATCAATGAGCTGCGGTATGTGGAGATCGCCATACTCCGAGGGCAATTCATCTTTGCGGATATTGCCTTAGGTAACGCAAGGCAACTCCTATTGTCGGTGGAAACCGTGGCAGAGGGAAAGAAGTTGCACCAATTCAAGGCATACAACACCTTGTCCCGGTCCTTCCTTGACCTGCTGGAGGAAACCTACCCCCGGAGCCGAACTTATGAGGATATGCACACAGCAGAGGAAAATCTACTTGCCTTGTATCTGGAAGCAGTCAAGGACAGCGAGTATCTGACATTTGACGATGGCCTGCTGAAGTTGTTGGGCTGTTTTGAGTGAGGATTGAACCCATTACAGATAAAGAGTTCAATCCGGATTAAAATGTTCGACCTATTTGGTATATTCTCAGCATTTCATGATATAACAGTTTGATTGGCGGTAAAACCGCCGTTGCCGAAGCGTCGGCCGATCATCTGGATAATACCGTTGGATTTTATTTGGATAATTATGAATACACAAAACAACCAGACAATATTGGTGAATGTTTGTCTGTCAATCAGTGAAATCGTAAAAGAAATAAAAAGGGAAACTGTGATCTGCGCAAACCAATGAGCATTTTGCTGTTTTTAGGTATTATGGTTCCCGCAGTGTTTCTTTTTTGGAAAAAATACCTGTATTAAGCGAAGGACGAACACAGGAGGAATAATCTTGATTACATATCATGAACATGAAATAATAAACGGCCTGAAATGCAACAGCACATCTTTCTGCAACCAAGAATTTGTGGAATGCAGGTTTGAAAATTGTGAATTTGAGAACCTGCATATAAAAAACTGCAAATTCAGTGACTGTATTTTTACGAAGTGCTATGTAACGAACCCGGTGTTTGATTATTGCGCAATGACCGGCAATAACTTCACAGCATGCAAATTATTTGGGGTAAACTGGGGCAGTCTATCTGCCGGATTTGTTGCACCCATCGAACATTTGGAAGAATGTCAGCTTAAGTTCAACAATTTTGTGAGCGTCAGTTTTCCTGAATTCAATTTCTCAGGCAATGATATTCTGGAATCTCTGTTTGGTGATTGCAACCTTTCTCGCAGTAAATTCTCCGGCTGTCATCTTGAAGGAACCGAGTTTTTTCGATGCGATTTAACAGGAGCCTCTTTTGAAGATGCTGATGGTTACGCAGTGGACATTTCCAATTGCAAATTAAAAGGGGCGGCATTTTCCTTTCCGGAAGTTGTAAACTTACTCAATGGTCTTGGCATCATTATAAAGTAACACGGTACACCATATTCCCCAATTGTGATATACCCGTATCCATAATTGTGTTTTTGCCGGACAATACCAACAATAGAGGTATGACATGGAAATTTTAATCTTGCTGCTGCTCGTCCTGATTGTATGGCGGGCCAAATGGGTTCGTCCCGCATCCGGGTGTTATGCGGATTACCTGGAGCTTCCAAACTGTATTCCATGGCGTGGTATTCTGGCCATGCTCGTGGTATTTCACCATCTTTCCCAACATATCGCAGAGGATTCCTGCATACATTGGTTCCGGCTTCTGGGACAGCCCTCCGTTGCTGTGTTTTTCTTTTTCACGGGATACGGCCTTTAGAAAAAATATTTGTCCGATTCTGCATACAGCAGTCATTTTCTGCTGCATCGTATGCCGACAATTCTGATTCCCTATTTTTTGCCGCCATGCTCTGCTGGCTGGGATATGCTTTGGCCGGAACGCCCTGTTCTGTATACACTGCGCTTTCTTTCGTCAGATATTCTGTACGCCGCTGCTGTGATCGGCTGTTCCGCTGCAATTGCCTGCATCCTTTACCGTTTGGATCAGTGGGCGCTGAAAAAGTTCAGGAATTTCGTCGAACATTCCGCAGAAGCTGTATAACCGCCCTGCAATGTGCCCGGGAGCTGCCGAAATGCGGAGGCAGACGGAAAGACCCGCAAAAACAGAACTAACCCCCGACTGAATACCGAAGTTCAATCGGGGGTTAGCTCTGATAAATATTGGGACTTCTCACGGTTCGGAGCCTCCTTTTTCTGAGGAACAACTGATTCTGTTCCTTTCTTGTATCTAAAGAATACCACGGAAAGAGCGGATTTTCAATGGGCAGAGTAGGGGAAAAACAGGGGGAAAAGTTGGAAAAATTGCGAATGGACACAGGCCTGCCGGTGTGGTATAATCAAATCATTGGGCATCCGGGCGGATGCCCGTTTTCTTTTGGAAAAGCCCGAAAACCGATGCGGCACAGCGGTTTTCGGGCTTTTTTCGGCAGATGTGGGGATTTTCGGAGTCCGGGTCTTACCGGACTGTCAGGGTCACGGAGGCGCTCAGATTCCGCTCAGGCAGGGCGGCTGTGACAGTGGCTTCGCCGCTTTGCAGGCCCCGGCAGATAACCCGGGCCAGCCCGCCGCAGGAGGGAACCGTATCGGACAGAAAATCGCTGAAGACAGGGGAGCCGTTGTCGATGCCCTCTATTTTCAGGCTGCCGCCGGTCTGAAACCGGATTTTTTCTCCCGTTGCCGGGCAGAGAATGCCGTCTTTGTCCAGCAGCCGGACCGTGCCGTAGACCAGCCTGCCCGTCTGCAGGGCTTCCCGGTCCAGGGTCAGCTCTACCGATGCAAGTTCACCCGCTGTTTTTTGGCAGGCGGTGAGTTTCCGGCCGTTCCGATAGCCCACGGCGGTGACTTCGCCGGGCTCGTAGGTCACATCCGGCCATTCCAGATGGAAATGCTCCCGGTGATCCAGAGTCTGTCTGCCCTGAGATTTTCCGTTGACGAACAACTCCACCTCGTCGCAGTTCGTGTAGCACCAGACGGGGATTTTCCTGCCCTCCCAGCCCGGCAGGGTCCAGTGGGGCAGGATGTGCAGCACGTCCTCGTCACTCCACAGGCTCTTGTAGAAATAGAACGCGTCCTTGGGAAACAGGGCCCGGTCAATGGTGCCGAAGTAAGAGCTGACAGAGGGCCAGACCTCCGGGGTGGTTTCGCCCAGATAGTCCACGCCTGTCCACAGGAAGATTCCCGCGACAAAGGGATTGGCCTGCGTCAGCTGCCAGGAGCGCTCGGCCCGGTCCATGCGGAAGCGGACGTCGCTTTTGCTGCGGTCCATGGCTGCCTGCTGCTCCGGATCGGCAGAGACGGCGGTATCCGTCTCCCCGGATCTGCCGCAGAGCAGGAATTTCCGGTAGCTGCCCCGCTCCTCGAAAAAGCTGGCAGAGGCATTTTCGCTGCCGCAGATTACCCGGTCCGGGTATTTTTCCCGGTCAGCGGCGTACATTTCTTCGGAATAGTTATAGCCGCACACATCCAGCATATCGGCGCTGAGGTAAAAATTGTCCCGCATGCCCAGGCAGGCGGCGGTGACCGGGCGGGTTTCGTCGTAAAGGCGCACGGTATTGAGCAGATGATTGGTGATCTGCTCGCCCTCCAGGGCTTTCATCTCGTCGATTTCGTTGCCGATGCTCCACAGGATGATGCAGGGGTGGGATCGGTCCCGGCAGATCATGGCCCGGACGTCCTTTTCCGCCCAGTCCCGGAACAGGTGGGCGTAGGCGAAGATTCGCACCCGGCTCCGGTGACCGTCCCGGAACACACCGGGGCGCTTGGGCCAGATCCATTCGTCAAAAAGCTCCTCCATCACATACATGCCGTACTCGTCGCACAGCTCCAGAAAACGGGGGCTGGCGGGATTGTGGGAGGTACGGATGGCGTTGGCGCCCATGGCCCGGACGGCCTCGATCTTGCGGCGCATGGCGTCCTCGTCGGCAATGGCGCCCAGACAGCCGTTGTCATGGTGCAGGCAGACGCCCTTGAGAAATTCCCGCTTTCCGTTGATGACAAACCCCTGTTCCGGGGTGAAGGCAATGCTGCGAATGCCGAATTTCTTCTCCTGCTGGTCCACGGTCACGCCGTCACGCTGATAGCGCAGGACGCAGCGATAGAGATAGGGGTCGGCATTGCTCCACCGCCGGGGCCGGGGGACCGGGATGCGGAAGGTGAATTTCCGCTCCCCGCCGAAAGCCACTGCCCGGGTCCGGGCGCTGTGGGCCACCGGATTTCCGTCTGCATCCAGAATCTCGGCGCTGACCTGGGCCAGAACGGAGGCGGGCAGATCATTTCTCAGGACGGCCTCCACCTGGACCAGAGCCTGCTCCTCCTCCGCCAGCGGGGTGGAGATCACAAAGGAGTCTTGGGCAAAGCGGTCCTTTTCCGTCAGAATCAGCCGGACAGGCCGGTAGATGCCGGTGCCGGAATACCACCGGGAGCCGGGCTGCATTTCGTTGTCCACCTCCACGGTCAGCTTGTTCCGGCCGGGACGGACGTAGTCATTGAGCCGGTAGCGGAAGGTGGTATAGCCGGTGGGATACATTCCCACGAAGGTACCGTTGACGAAAAAATTGGAATTGCGGTAGACACCTTCAAATTCGATGGTGATTTCTCTTTGACAGTCCTCGGATGTCAGGTCAATCCACTTGCTGTAGTAGCACTTGACGCAGCCGCCGTAGCCGCCCCGGGGGCCGCTGGGATTCTCGGCGGCAAAGCCCTGATGTACGGTGCTGTCGTGGGGCAGATCTACGGTTTCCCAGCTGCTGTCGTCAAAATCCAGCTCATAAATGGGGCTGTGGTGGCTGTTGCAGGTATCGTCGTTGTGGACACTGCAGCGCCATCCGCGGTTCAGATCGATTATGGTTCTCATGCAGACGCCTCCTGCTTTCAGATTGTAATGCTATCATACCATGGCTTCTTCCGTCTGTCCATCCGCGTTTTCCGGGCGGCGGAGGATATGACAGAACCCGGGAAACGGAAAGCCCGCCTGCGGCAGGGGACCGCAGGCGGGCGATTTTCGGTTTTTTCGGAATTTCGGGGGCGTTTTCCGGGAAAAGCGCGGCTTACTGTTTCTGAGGAAGTCGGCCATCCAGAAGATGACCTCTGCGTTGCGGTACAGCTCGCTTTCCTGACTGCTGCGGCGCCACAGGGCGGTGTATTCTCTGTACCAGGTTTCCAGCTCGCCGGCCAGCGCCACAGGATCTACCTTGATGGACTGACTGCCGCTGACATAGACCATGAACTGATTCAGAAGCTTCTGACCGTCGGACATGAGCAGGTAGGGCAGCATACGTTTGCGACCCGTCATCTGAGGCATCAGCCGGCAGATTTCTTCCTGACAGGCATCAATGGTCTGGTTGACCTTGTCAGCCTGGGGCATGAGACGGTCCATGAAGGGACGGTAGTCCTCCCAGAAGCGGCTGATGGTCTTGTCCACAAAGCTGCCCTGGATCATTTCGGCGTATTCTACCACAATGCCCCAGTTTGCCACCACCTGCTGGCTCATTTCCAGAAGAACGGACATGAGCTTTCCGGTGGGATCGCCGTACTCAACCACGGAAATGGCCTCGTTCAGCGCTTCCATGGAGGGAATTTCGTGGTTCCAGGCCATGGCGGCAGAATAGATGATGCCGGGCATGGAGGATTCGGGATCCTGCAGGTGGCCGAAGTCGCCCCATTCTGTGACCAGCAGGCCCTCAGCCTGGTACTTGTGGGCCAGGGTGGCCATTTTCATAATGTTGATATAGGCAGGCTCAAAGAGGTTGATGGTCTGCTTCCAGCCCTGCGCACCGGGGCACAGATACTGCTTAACCCCCAGATCATGGAGCTTTTTGGCGTTCTCTTCCCGCACTTCGGTGCCGTATTCCCAGTTCATGCAGATGACGTTTTCGGGCAGATATCTGGTGTTTTCAGGCTCTGCCAGAATGATGTCGCCCCAGAACATGGGCTGCTTGCCCAGCTCTACAACGTGGCCTGCAATTTTGGCGATCCAGTCCACATACATTTTGTGGGAGCCGATTTCCTCTGCCAGCTTGCTGCCCCGGCCCCGGCCCAGATCGAAGGGCTCGTCGCCGTTGATGTTGAAGCGGTTGGAGGAGAACAGGGCTACAAACTCGTCGATCATTTTGTAGACCAGAGCCAGAGATTCCTCGTTGGTGATATCCAGTGTGTGGTGCATCTGGCGATTGATGAAGGAGAAGGCGGAATCTTCGGACTCATCGATTTCAGACAGATGATGGTAGGATCTGCTTCTGAGCACCTTGTACAGATGGCCCAGAGTTGCCACAGAGGGAACCAGCTCCACATGGAGCTTCCGGCAGTACTGGTCCAGCTCCAGAATGTCCTCGGCGGTCAGAGGTGTGTCGTCTCTCCAGATTTCGCTGAAGCCGTCAAACAGGAAGGTGTGCTCGATGTACAGATGAAGCTGGTTCATCTTGTAGAAAGCACAGCGGTCAGCCAGCTCCTTCATGAAAGCCATGGTGGGGATCCGGCAGCGGGTGGCATCATAGAACAGACCCCGGGTAATCAGATCGGGGAAGTCGGAGATGGACATGCAGGGAACCACGGGGCCGCTCTGCCGGAGAATCTGGCGCAGCGTCTGCACGCCGTAGAGAAGGCCGGCTTCGTCGCCGCCGGTGATGGTGATGCCCTGGCTGGTTACATTCAGGGTGTAGTGCTCTTCGCCCAGAGCCGGGTCCATGGTCAGGACGATGCCCTTGTGAGGTTCTACCATCCGGCGGTCAATCATCAGGGACATGCCGCTGATTTCTTCCAGCTCCCGGGTCAGAAGCTTGGCGTAGTCGTAGGCATTGGCCGTGCAGCAGGGACGCAGGGTCACCCGGTCCATGTAAGTCAGTCGATAAGTGCCCTCCTGCATGGTAATGCTTTGGGGCTGAGGAATCAGTTTCATAGGGAGTGCCTCCATAGGTTTCGTTGCCCTTATTTGGGCCTGTGATAAATGCATCATATCGTAAATTTCAGTATTTATCAAGTGCAATGTTTGTTATTTTCGGGTCAGTCCCTGAAAATTTTCCGTTTGGCACGGATACCTATGTCGGCGGAAAAACCGTGCAGACGTTCAAATGCAAGACTCCGGACCTGCTGGACGTATACGATGCTGACCTGAGGCATTTGCCGGAAAAATAGTCCCCGGAAACGAAATCCGGGAGAACTTTGGTGAAAAATAAGGGAAAAAACATAGTAATAATGCCCTATAAAAATGTATATATATCTTTACAAATTGTGCAGATTGTGATACTGTAAATTTAAAGACGGAGCAGATTGCCCGCCTTTGGATTTGCGGTGCTTTTGCGTGCAGAGTATTAGCCGGAAAGGATTCAGGTGATTCCAGTGATTTGAGCGGTCTCGGGTTCGAATGATTTGCAATGGACATATGGCCGGGCGCTGCGGCGACGCTTTCTGAGAAAATCGGCTGCAGCTGACCGGCGGTTTCTTGAGAAAGGAATGACAATAATGAGACGATTTCTTGCTGTAGTCCTTGTGCTGTGCTGCCTGCTGCTGATCGGCGGCTGCAGCAACCCCGCAGAACCGACAGAAAAACCGGCTCCTGCGGAAACATCAGAACCGACAGGCAAAACAGACCCTGCAGAAACGCCTGCGGCCACTGTGCCTTCGGAGGAAATTTCCTTCCGGGGGGAGGAAATTCCGCTGAATGCAGAGCTTTCTCCGGAGCAGAGCCTGTATCTGCTGGATGCCCGGGGTGACAGAGTCCTGTTTACAGTCTGGGACCAAGGCCCGGAGGGAAAGGCCTCGCCCACCAGCCGGTTTACTTCCTCCGTTTTTATCTACAATACGGACACACAGCAGGTGGAAACCAGCTGGGAACCTGAAATAAAGGGCCAGTACCAGAGCGGTGTGCTGACAGGAGAACAGAGTGCGCTGTGTTCCGTGCTGCCCGGACCCGATATGGAAGCAAAGGGCAATGTGCTTGTCTCGCTGGACAGTGCCCAGAAATCCATCGCACAGGCAGACGGCATGCCCGGCGCAGTCAGAAGAATCGGCGGGGACAATTACATGCTGCCCTATGCGAAAAATTCCGATGGAGCGCAGACTTACGGCCTGATCTGTGTGACAGGAGATTCCCAGACCCACGAATTTGACTGGATCGCAGAGGACCTGGCCTCCACGGAAATTGCTGTTCTGGGGGATAAATTCTGCTACATCGGGGAAAAGGACGGAAAAAGCTTCTTTGTCACCGCGGATGCCAATGGGGAAATCTGCCGGAATGAGTTCAGCCCCCAGCAGGAAAAAGTCACTTCCTTCTGCCTGACTCCGGAGGGCGTTCTGGCAGGCTTTGAAACAGACGAAGGCTGCCGCTGCGTGCTGCTTCGGGAGAATTCGGAGCGGACAGAGCTGGAGCTGCCCGGAGAATGCAAGGCGCTTTACCGGCTGTGCGCAAATGAGCAGGCGGCGGTGTGCACAGATCCGGATTATCTGCTCTGGGGCGTGCCGGCTCCCGGCGCTGCGCTGCGCAGTCAGGAGCAGCTGTGCGCGGATACACTTCCGCTGTGCGAAAAAGGAGATTATCTGTCGCTGTTTGCGGCAGACGAGAGCAGCTTCTATGTCTATTTCGGTCACCGGCCTGCGCTTTTCAGGCTGCATGTGAGCAAAGCTGCATAAAAGGGAAATCTGCGGCCTCTGCACTTTTTCTCTGATACAAACGTGAAAGCGCACCTGAATCCTTCAAATTCAGGTGCGCTTTTTTGAATTTGCCCTGCGGGAGATTCCTGCGGGAAAACCGGGCCGGCAGAAGGCTTTCCTTCTGGGGGCAGCTGTGGTAGAATGAATCGGAAAGCACCGGCAGAACTGCCTGAAACAGGGAGGGAAAATGATATCAGATGGACTATGCATCTTTCTTGATACGAAAAAAACGACTGGAAAAAAACTGGAGTCAGGAGGGACTTTGCAGCGGAATCTGCACCGTGTCCTACCTTTCCAAGATTGAACAGGGAAAAGCCAATGCCTCCGAAGAGGTGCTCCGGCTCCTGTTTGCCCGACTGGGCCTGTGCTGGAACGGAAAAGACCAGCCGGCGGACAAGCAGCAGATTGAAGAAGCCTATGAGCTGCTGTTTTCCGCAGAGTTTGAGCTGCTGCATAAAATGCAGGAAAGCGAAGCGTGGGCCGTGTATGAAAACAGCATCTGGGGGCTGGACTGGCTGCTTCTGTCCCGGAGCGTCAGCAACGGGAAGCCTTTGGAGAAAACGCTGGAGACGTTGATGGATTCCAGACAGCTGGCCTTGCAGAGAATTCTGCAGGGCAGGAATGAGGAGGCGATGCGGCAGTACCCCTGCGGCTATACCTGCCTTGCCGCAGGCAACGGATGTTACGTCAGCGGAAACTGGGCGCAGGCGGTGGAATATCTGAACAGGGCCAATACGCTGGCTGCTGAAGAGGGCAGACCGCTGATCATGCTCAGCAGCCGCATGATTTCCGGGTGCTGCTATTGCAACGTTCAGAATTTAGATTCCATGGAGCGCCACTATTGCGCAGCCCGTCGGCTGGCCCGTTCTCTGGGACTGCAGGAAGAGCTGGCAGCCATAGAATACAATGTGGCTGCCGCCTGTATCGAAGCAGGACAGTATGCCCAGGCGCTGAATTATTTTGAAACGAGAAAGGAAACCGGCTCCAGGCTGGATCTGCACAAGCTGGCCATTTGCTATGAAAAGCTGAACCGGAAGGAAGAGGCGCTGGAAGTGCTCGGACGGGCGCAGAGCCTTCCGGACAATTCGCCGGAGCGGGTAGAAAGCGAAATGTGCCAAACGGTTCAGCTGCGGCTGACAGATCCCTGCTATCTGGATTCGGAATGCTACGGAGATTCGCTGAAACGGACCTTTGCTCTGTGCCGCAGGTGGAAGCCTGCGGGCTTCTGCCTGTTCCATATGCCCTGGATGATCGAGTGGTATGAGCACCGCCGCCAGTACAAGCAGGTGGCGCTGCTTTTGTCCGAATTTCCTGCATATCGAAAAAATACTGAACTAAACGTGCAATAACGGTGGAAATATCCCAAATATGTCCTCTTGTTTGCTGCTTAGCAAAAATGCTACAATGTGAGCAGGAGGTGATTCAGTATGAAAAAAAGACTTTGGACAAGAGATTATTCGCTTCTGATTGCGGCTACGTCACTGGGGGCCGTAGGCGGCATTGCAGGCGGCTTTGCACTGTCCTTTCTGGTCTATGACGAGACAGGAAGTACACTGGCGGCAGCGCTGATTATGGCCATTCAGATCATTCCCGGTTTTGTGATTCCGCTCATGGCGGCCCCCTGGATGGACCGATTTCCCCGCAAGCCCTTTCTGGTGGCGGGAGATCTGATCAACGGCGTCATGTACACCGCAGCAGGGGTGTACCTGCTGTTCAGACCGTTCAGTTATCTTGGTTATCTGAATTTTTCCCTGCTGCTGGCCAGTCTGGGAAGCTTCGATTCGCTGGTCTATAACAGCATCTACCCCAACCTGATCCCGAAGGGGATGGAGGAAAAGGGATATGCGGTATCTGCCATGCTCTATCCCGTGATGAATGTGGTCATGATGCCTGTAGCGGCTTTCCTGATGGAAAAAGTCGGCGTTGCGTGGATCCTGATCGGTCAGGGAATTCTGGCGGTAATGGCAGGCCTGCTGGAAAGCCGGATCAGACTCAAAGAGACCAACCGCTGTGCGGGAGAAACTTACACGTTTTCGCTCTGGGCCCGGGATTTCCGGGATGGGCTGTCCTATCTGCGCAGAGAAAAGGGCCTTCAGGGGATCTATTCCTATATGGCCGTGACCAACGGAGTGGCCCGGGGATACGGCCCGCTGATGATTGCTTTTTTTCGTACGGCACCGGGGATGTCCGGAGTCATGTACGCCATGTTTTCCGTAGCGGAATTTCTGGGACGGTCCGTTGGAGGCCTGTTCAGCTACCATGCCAGAATTGAGCCGAAGAAAAAGTTCGGCTTTACCTTCGGTGTCTATCAGCTGTATGAGGCTATGGATATGTGCCTTCTGTGGCTTCCGTATCCGGCCATGCTGGTCAACCGCGGAATCTGCGGCTTTCTGGGCATCAACAGTGCAGCCATGCGCCAGGCGGCGGTGCAGAAATATATTCCCGACGAATACAGAGCCAGGGTCAATTCCTTTGAGAATGTGCTGATTGTGGCATCCGGCGGTGTACTTTCGCTGCTGGTGGGAGCAATGGGCGAAATCATGGATTATCGGGTGTGCATGACTCTGTGTGCAGCCGTTACCCTTGCCGTCTGCTGGGGAACAATCTGGTATAGAAGAACAGAAATCCGCAGGGTTTATGAGGCCTGATTCCGCAAAGATGCAGATATGAAAATCTCTCCGGGAAGATGCCCGGAGAGATTTTTTCGCAGAAATGGGAATTTAACAGGAATTTTACAGAAACGGTGTATTTGATTTGACATGGAGGGTCTACAATAGATGTGTGACAGCCGGAAATGCTGCACAGAGCAGGGAAAACAGCTTCCCGGTGCAGCCGGCTGAGGAGGAAACACAATGACATACGAACAAATCAGAAACAACCCCGAGGTCCTGGCTCTGCTGGAGCAGGGAAACCGGAACCTGGGCGTTCTTGGCTTTACGGATCACTCCGTCTCCCACTGCGTACTGGTGGCGGAGCGGGCCGCCAACATCCTGAAGATGCTGGGATATTCCGAACACGAGCAGGAGCTTGCCAGAATCGCCGGCGTCATGCACGACATCGGCAATGCGGTCAACCGCACCCATCATGCCGAAACCGGCGCGGTACTGGCCAACACCATTCTCCGGGAAACAGATCTGCCGCTTAAGGACAGAATGACCGTTATTTCCGCCATCGGCAACCACGATGAGTCCACCGGCGGGGCAAAGGATCCGGTATCCGCTGCCATTATTCTGGCGGACAAATCCGATGTGCGCAGGAACCGGGTCAGAAACAAGGAACGGGCAAAATTCGACATTCACGACCGGGTCAATTACGCGGTCACCGGCTCAAGCCTGAAGGTGGATGCCCAGCAGCGGAGTATTTCTCTGAATCTTCAGATCGATGAGGAAATCTGCTCCATGTATGAATACTTCGACATTTTTCTCGGGCGCATGATGATGTGCCGGGGCGCGGCGGAGATGCTGGATGCCGGGTTCCGGCTTACGGTCAACGGCAGAAAGGTGCTGTAAGCTGCCGAAAGTGCAGCGGTCTGACAGACTGCCGAAAAAAAGCCGGCGTGCATCGAAGAGGATACACGCCGGAAAAATCAGAAAAATGCAGAAAAAATCCCTCAGACAGCCACAGCGCCGCCGGGGGATTTTCGTCTGTATTGGAAACCGATGCTTCAGACCGCAGGTGTGGTTTCCGGCAGCAGCTGGCGGAACAGCCAGCAGGTCATATCGAGAATGTACTGGCAGTCCTGATGCACATTGGCTACGTTCTGCAGATAATGGGCATGGGCACTGCGGAAAAAGTCGTTTACATCCCGGTGGAATGCAATGTGTCTTTCTCTGCTGCTTTCCAGGCAGAAGAAGAACTGCTCCTGCAGCCGGTTTTCGTATTCCCGGTGTGCGGCGATGGATTCGGTGAAGCAGTTATTATGCACATAGGTAAAGGCATCGGAGGTGTAGTGAATCAGCTTGCCCATGCAGTAGTAGTTCCACAGATTCCAGCGTGTTTTTCTGTTCAGGCAGTTGATGTGACGCTCAATCCAGCGGTCGGCATTCTGGTAGTTGTGACCGTAGAACCAGCGGGAGCGGATGGAGCCTTTGAGGTAGGACAGGGGATTGCGGTCAGGTTCGACGCATCCGATGAGAAAAGCACGGCAGTGGCGGCGCTTAGGCTGCTGCTGAAGCTGATCAAGCAGAAAATGACCCAGAAGACGATGACTTTCCTGTTTCAATACAAGATCCTCCAGATAATCCAGATAGTGAGTATCGGCTAACCGATCTGAATACTATCCTAACACATATCCAAGGAAAAGTTGTGAACAACCGACGAAAATTACAGAGAAATTTTCAAGATAAATTTTCTGTTTTTGGATGAAATTTACAAAATTGTCACAAAAAGACCATTTTTTCCGGAAATTACACACTGCGGCGGAATTCAAAATAGGAGCCGTCCCCGGTAAAATGTTCCTCGGAAGCCGTATGGAAGCCGCAGTGCAGATAGAAATTCAGGGCACTTTTTCTGCCGGTCAGATACAGCTGCCGGGCGTGAAATTCGCTTTTTGCGGTGTCCAGAGCTGCCTGCATGAGCTGCGTTCCCAGTCCCTGACCATGGATGCGGGTGACAACCCGACCGATCTGCACGGTGCCCGGCTCATCCTCTTTTTCAAACAGACGCAGGCAGGCGGCCATATTTCCGTCGTCATCGAGCAGAAAAAGGTGCAGGCTGCGGTAGTCAATGCCGTCCAGATCCTGATAGATGGCCTGCTGCTCCACAATGAAAATCTCCGAGCGCAGCCGCAGAATTTCGTACAGCTCCCCGGTGGTAAGTTCTTCAAAACGCCTGATATGCAAGGTCATAGAAAAATGCCGTCCTTATTTACATGATACCTGCTATCTTACCACGGAAAGCCGGAAATTTCCACGGCTGTTTTGCAAAATCCCCGGGACAGCCTCCCTCCCGGCGGCGGGGAAAAGAAAGCCTTGCAAACAGGATGGAATTTACTTACAATGAAACTGTGTCTGACACATACCTGAATTATTTTCAGAGGAGAGAAAAAGCAATGAAACGAGAAGCACAGCATGAATGGTTCGCCGGTGCCCAGTACGGCATGATGGCCCACTGGGGCCTGTACTCGCTGCTGGCCGGCGAATACCGGGGCAGAAGAGTGAACAACTACGCAGAATGGATCCAGAGCTTTATGCCCATTCCCAACCGGGAATACGAGCATCTGGCAGAGACGTTCAATCCGCTGTATTTTGATGCGGAGGAATGGGTACGTCTGGCAAGAGATGCCGGAATGCAGTATTTTGTCTTTACAGCCAAGCACCATGACGGCTTTGCCATGTTCCACAGCCGGGCGGACCGGTTCAATGTGGTCGATGCCAGTCCCTTCGGACGGGATGTGGTGGAGGAGCTGGCCCAGGCCTGCAGCAAATACGGCCTGCGTCTGGGCCTGTATTATTCTCAGGAGCTGGACTGGCACCATCCCCACGGCGGCGGCTACGACCGGAATGAACCCTGCTCCGGCGTGTCCTGGGACAACAGCTGGGATTACCCGGACCGGGAAAAGAAGGACTTTTCCATCTGCTTTGAGGAGAAAATCAAGCCTCAGGTCACGGAACTGCTGACAAATTACGGCGATCTGTGCCTGATGTGGTTTGACGTTCCCCACACCATCACCCCGGCTCAGAGTCTGGAGCTGAATCAGCTGGTCAAGCATTACCAGCCCCGGTGCCTGATCAATTCCCGCATCGGCAACGGTGCCTACGACTATGTTTCCCTCAACGACAACGAGTATCCCGCCAGCCGCCGGGTGGAGGAAAATCTGGACCCCAACAGCCTCAGCGGCTTCAAGTTCTCCCCCTATGACCTGTACGAGACCCCCGGCACCCTGAATTCCTCCTGGGGCTTTAAGTATTACGATCAGGACTGGATCACCCCGGAGCAGGTGGCGCAGCGGCGGAAAAAGCTCAACAGTATGGGCATAAACTACCTGCTCAATGTAGGCCCCGACGGTCTGGGCAGAATCCCGTCCTTTTCCCGGGAGGTTCTGCTGGAGGCGGCAAAGCTGTTCTGAGGATTCCGGCGGGAAAAAACTGCGGGCTGAACGCTGTTCATTTTCGGCAGATTGTGATATGATAGCCTGACAGAGAATGCATCTGTAAAGGAGAAAAATATGAAAATTGGTGTAATGGTTGGTTTCAACAGCGAAACCTCTTTGGAAGAACAGTTTGCACGGGTTCGCAGATTCGGCATGGACAGCTGCCAGCTCTGCTCCTGGGAGCCTGCTGTCTGGACCGATGAAAATGCGGAAATTGCCGGAAAGCTCATCGAAAAATATCAGATTGATGTGTCCGCTTTCTGGTGCGGCTGGGAAGGCCCCAAGGTGTGGGACCTGTATGAGGGCCAGACCACGCTGGGTCTGGTGCCGCCGGAATACCGTCAGATGCGGGTGAAAAACCTCTGCGACGGTGCGGATTTTGCAAAAAAACTGGGAATTACCGATGTGGTGACCCACATGGGCTTCATTCCCGAAAATCCCTTTGATCCTCAGTTCCTGCCCTTCTGCGATGCGGTCCGGCAGGTGGCGGAGCATCTGAAGCAGAGCGGACAATACCTGCTGTTTGAAGCCGGTCAGGAAACGCCCGTGACCATGCTGCGCTGCTTCGAAACCGTGGGAACCGGCAATCTGGGTGTCAATCTGGACACAGCCAACGTGATTCTCTACGGCAAGGCAAATCCTGTGGATGCGCTGGACGTGTTCGGAAAATACGTCCGCAATCTCCATGCCAAGGACGGCACCTACCCCGTCAACGGTCATGATCTGGGCACAGAAACCCGTCTGGGAGAGGGCCGGGTGGACTTCCCGGCGCTGTTCCGGAAGCTGCACGAGCTGGGCTACGATTCCCATGTGACCATCGAACGGGAGATCCCCGAGGGAGAGGAACAGTCCCGGGATATTGTAGAATCGAGAGATTATCTGCAGAAAATCATCAGTGAAATTTACGGAGGAGAAACATGCTGAAAGTCGGACTTGTAGGTGCAGGCGGAATCAGCGGTGCCCATATCCCTGCCTGGGATGCCATGGAGGATACGCAGCTGACTGCCCTGTGTGATATCCGCCCCGAACGGCTGGAGCCCTATGCAGACAGACACTGCTATGAAAATTTTGACGAAATGCTGGAAAAGGAGGAACTGGATATCCTGGATATCTGCCTGCCTACCTGCCTGCATGCGGATTTTGCCATCCGGGCCATGAACCGGGGACTGCACGTGATCTGCGAAAAGCCCATCTCCCTGAACCGGGAAGATGTCAGACGGGTCTACGAGGCTGCCGAAAAGAACCACGTGGTCTTTATGGTGGCGCAGGTGATCCGGTTCTGGCCGGAATACACCGCCCTGCGGGAAATTTTCCGGAGCGGACAGTACGGCCGGCTGCTTTCCGGCAATATGCGCCGCCTGGGCAGCTGTCCCCAGTGGAGCTGGGACAACTGGATGCGGGACGAAAAGCGAAGCGGTCTGGTTCCCTATGATCTGCACGTTCATGACTGCGATTTCATGGTCTATACCTTCGGCAAGCCCCAAAATGTGATCAGCCACCGGAGCAGACGCCCGGAGCAGGACTACATCCACGCAGTCTACGAATACGGGGACTTTTTCCTGACGGCAGAGGCCGCCTGGTATGCGGGGGCCTATCCCTTCGGTGCTTCCTTCCGGTTCCAGTTTGAGAAGGCCGTTGTGGAATATCTGAACAACGAGCTGACCATCTACGAGGCCGACGGAACGGTGCGCAAGGCCGGCGACAACGAAGATGCTGCCGATACCGGTTCCATAAACCTGCCCAAGAGCAATGCCTATGCCAACGAAATCCGGTATTTCACCGACTGCGTCAAGGCCGGAAAGCCTGCAGAGCAGGTAAAGCCGGAGGAGCTGGAAACGGTGATTGATATCCTCAACAGTCTGTAAGTGCCATGAGCAAACGAACAGATTTGTTAAAGGGAAGCATTTTAAAGTCCCTTGTAACCATGGCCCTGCCGATTATGGCAACGTCCCTGCTGCAGATGGCCTACAACATGACGGACATGATCTGGATCGGCCGGGTTGGCAGCAATTCCGTTGCTGCCGTCGGCGCTGCGGGTATGTTTGTCAATCTGGCCGGAGGACTCAGCGCGTTTCTGCGGGTAGGCGGCCAGGTCAACGTGGCCCATGCCTACGGTGCCGGGCAGAAGGAAACCGCAGCCCACTACGCCCGCAATGCGCTGCAGGTGGGTACGGTGCTGGCGGTGCTCTACGGAATCATCGTCTGCCTGTTCCGGGGCCCCTTTATTGCCTTTTTCCGCTTTACCAATCAGCAGGTCATCCGGGATGCGGAGACCTATCTGCTGATTATGGGTATTTTTACCCTGTTCAATGTCATCAACCCCATCTGCACAGCCGTGATCACGGCTACGGGAAACAGCCGGACCCCCTTCCGGATCAGTGCGGCAGGTCTGGTGATCAACCTGATTCTGGATCCGATCCTGATTTTCGGACCGGGCTTCCTGCCGGCTATGGGCGTATTCGGCGCAGCCGCTGCCACGGTGTTTGCGCAGGCTGTGGTGTTCCTGCTGTATCTTCTGTACATGAAGAAGGATCAGCAGGTCTTCAGCAAAATGAATTTCCGCAAGGCACCGGAGCGGGAGCTGGTGGGCGCAATCGTGCGCATCGGACTTCCGGCCTCCATCCAGTCGGTGATGTTCAATGGCATTTCCATGGCCATTGGCAGAATCATTGCCGGCTGGGGAGAGACTGCCGTTGCCGTGCAGAAGGTGGGCATTCAGGTTGAATCCATTTCCTATATGACTGCCGACGGCTTTGCCTCGGCCACAAACTCCTTTATCGCCCAGAACTACGGCGCAAAGCAGTTTGACCGGTCGAGAAAGGGCTTCCGCACGGCCCTGCGGGTCATGATGCTCTGGGGCCTGATTACCACCTGTGTGCTGGTGTTCCTGCCGGAACCGATTTTCCGGGTGTTCATCGACGAGGCCGATGTGGTGCCTCTGGGTGTGGATTATCTGCGGATTCTGGGCTATTCCCAGCTGTTTATGTGCATGGAGATCCTGACCGCCGGCGCATTTTCCGCCTACGGAAAGACTCTGCCGCCTTCGGTGGTCAGCATTATTTTCACCACCATGCGCATTCCCATGGCGATTCTGCTGGGAAAAACGGCGCTGGGACTCAACGGCGTCTGGGTCAGCATCAGCCTGTCGTCTGTGTTCAAAGGCGTGATTCTTGTGATTCTGTTTGCGGGATTTATGCGCAGATTCAGCAAAAAACACGAGTTTGCACAATAAAATTTTCAAAAAACCGGGCAGCTTGGCTGTCCGGTTTTTTGCGCCGGGGGAGCGAAATTCCCGCCGGGGATGCTTTCCGGTTGACATCCGGCCGGGCCGGGGATACAATGCAGATACCGAAAAATTCGCAGGAGGGATCCGGCAATGACAGAGAATTTTGGCTATCGAACTGGGGCTGCGCAGATTGCCCTGTCCATGGAGGACTTCTATGTGTGGGACTGTTCCGTGGTGTATTCCGGCGGAAAGTACCATATGTTTTCATCCCGCTGGCCCAAAGAACTGGGCTTTGGCTACAACTGGCTGCTGCACAGTCAGATCGTACACAGCACTTCCGAAAAGCCCGAGGGGCCGTACCACTTTGAAAATGTGGTGCTTGCGCCCAGAGGACCGGAATATTTTGACGGCATGAACACCCACAATACCTGCATCAAGGCGTGGAACGGAAAGTTTTACCTGTATTATATGGGCTGCACCTACTCGCCGGAGATTCCCGCTTCCCGGGACCCGGAGCTGGATGGGCAGCTGTTTGTGGAGATCTGGAACCGCAAACGGATCGGTCTGGCGGTTGCCGACTCGCCGGACGGCCCCTTTGTCCGGCGGGATACGCCGCTGTTGGAGCCTCGGGACTGTTCCCACTGGGACTGCACCATCACCACCAATCCCACCGTGGCAATTCTGCCCGACGGAAAAACCTACCTGATTTACAAATCCCGCCGCTCTGTGGGCAGCCCCCTGCAGCTGGGCGTGGCTGTGGCGGACACGCCGGAGGGCCCCTTCCGCCGGCTCTGCGACCGGCCCATTCTGGAATTTGCGGACCCGGACCTGCATGTGGAGGACCCGTTCCTGTGGTATGAGTGCAGACGGAAAAAATTCTGCCTGATTGCCAAAGACGACTGCAAAAACGGCTCTGCGGGCATCACCGGAGAGTGGGGCAGCGGCTTCTATGCGGAAAGTGACGACTGCATCCACTTTGCGCTTGCGCCCAGCCCCAAGGTCTATTCCCGGAAGATCCGCTGGACCGACGGCCACACCGGTGTGCAGTGCAATCTGGAGCGGCCTTCGCTGCTGTTTGACGAGCAGGGAAATCCCACCCATCTGTTCTGCGCCAGCGGCAGCGGAAACAGCCCCTATGCCTTTGAAGACGGCACCTGCATTCTCTCGTTCCCTCTGGAAAAGGAGAACGAAATCCCTTAAAACAGACAAAAACCGGCGTGTATCCCATTCAGGCGGATACACGCCGGTTTCTGACAGAAGGCTTATTTTTTCCGGAAGCCCGCCAGACGGAGAAAGTCGTCTGCCTTTTCCGTTTCCGCAGGTGTCAGCAGGCTGACCGTGACATAGACCACAAAGGACAGGGCAATGCCCAGAATCACCTGCTGGGCCGACTGGGGTTCCCAGAAGGCCGGGAGCTTTGCGCCGAAGGAAATCGCCAGATTGTACAGGCAGTAGGCAAAGCCTGTTCCGATGGAGGCCATGGCACCGGGGGTGTTGCCTCTGCGCCAGAAAAAACCCATGACCAGAGGGACGAAAACGCCGGTGGTGATGATGTCCGAGGCCATCCAGGAGATCTGAAGAATGGAGCGGACCCCCATGGCGATGACCAGCGCTGCGGCGGTGACACCCAGCGTTGCCATCCGGGAGCGGGCCAGCTGTCTGGCTTCGTCCGGATGTGCAGGCAGAAGATCCAGCACAAGGGTCATGGAGGCGGTGTTGATCAGCGAATCCATGGTGGACATGATGGCGGCGGAAATGCCGATAAAGACCAGTGCGCCCAGCACAGGGGGCATGTAATCCGTCACCAGAGCCGTTACCACGCCGCCTTTGGGCAGCGACGGATAGAGCACAAAGCCGGCCATGCCGGTGAGCACCACCATCAGGTACAGCGGGATGTAGGCAAAAAAGCTCATCACGGTCATTTTCCGGGCATCCCGGTCGGAGCGTGCCGCAGAGATCCGCTGCCAGACATTGGCCTGAATCATCCACGCGCAGCCGAAGGTGATGACATAGACACTGTATTTGGAGGCACCGGCCCCCAGATCCAGAAAGGCGGTTTTTCCGGCGGCATCTGCGGCGCTTCGGATGCCCGGAAGTCCGCCTGCCCGGGAAAAGCCCACCGCAAAGACGATCAGCGCCGACAGAAGCAGCAGAACAAACTGGATGATATCCGTCAGGACAACCCCCCGGAATCCGCCGAACATGGAATAAATCAGCACAATCAGGGTTCCGGCGAGGATGGCAGTTTCATAAGACAGCCCCAGGTAGGAGCCGAAGAAATCCCCGATGCCCACCATCTGGGAGGCTGCGTTGAAGACCATAAAAATCAGCACCAGCAGGGACAGAAACCGGGCAGTGCCCCGGGAATAGCGGGCCTGCATCATCCGGCCCTGGGTCAGGTAGCCCACCCGGCGGATTCCGCCGGCAAAGAGCATCATCAGCAAGGTGGACAGCAGCACGGGAACGCCGTAGTACCAGAAGGCACCCAGTCCGTCGTCGTAGGCAAGGTCTGCCGTGGACAGGGCAGAGCCTGCGCCCCACCAGGACGCGATGAAGGTAATGGACAGCGCCCAGAAGGGCAGGGACTGTCCGGCGAAGAAGTAGTCCAGAACCGTCCGGTTCTTCTTCTCCCGGGTAACCGCAAGCAGCAGCAGTGCGAAATAGACCAGCAGACCGATTATGGAAAATATCTTGAGTGAATTCATGGTTTTTCCCCTCCGGGTATAAGCAGTAACTGAAGCTATTATAATCCCGGTGAAAAATCTGTCAATAAATTTTGCCCCGGGCCGGCAGGGCTGTGCTATAATAGATGGGCCCGGAAATGTTCGGCCCGAACACGGCAGGCAAATACTCAGACAAAGGAGATCATTATGAAAGTACAGGTAATTTACACAAGTCTGACAGGCTGCACCAGAAAAGTGGCAGAGGCAATTTATGAGGGTGTGACAGCCGACTGTAAAAGCATTCATGATCTGAAGGACGGCGTGCCGGTTCTGGACGGAGACGTGATTCTCGTAGGCTACTGGGGCGTGGAGGGCGGTCCCTGCGAACAGATGCAGGCGTTTCTGAAAACCATCCGGAACAAAGCCGTGGGAATCTTCTGCACACTGGGCTACTACGCAGACAGCGCCCACGCCTTTGATACGGTGCAGACCGGTATAAAGCTGGTCAGCGAACACAATCAGGTAATCGGAAGCTATGTCTGCAACGGAGCGGTTGCCGGTCACCTGAAAAAGGGACAGGGTTTTGACGAAAATTCCGTACTTACGGAGCAGAAGCAGCTGCGCTGGGAGATGATCCGCAGCCATCCCACCCAGGCCGAATGTGCCCTTGCGGCAGAGCGGTTCCGGGAACGGGTGGAGCTTTACCGGCGCAGCCGGGAGCTGAACATTCCGCTGATTCAGATTGTCTGAAAAAATACAGGGAGCCTGTCCCGGGACAGGCTCCCTGTTTTGTGTTATGGATACAATTGCGGTTCCGGCATCTCAGTCGTACTGAACGCCCACGCCCAGAAGCCCCGGGCCTGTATGCACCACCAGCGCCGGACTGATGGGGGCGATGATCAGCTGGCAGTCCAGATGGGCTTTCAGTTCTTCTGCCAGCTTTGCAGCCTGCTCCGGCGCGCCGGTGTGAGCCACCAGGACCCGCAGATTGCTGTGACCCTGTGCAGCTTCCAGCACGCAGCGGACGGCACTGGAAACGGCGGCCCGGGCACCGCGGGCCTTGTGTACGGTGTAGTAGATGCCCTCTTCGTTGCAGGAGATCACCGGGCGGATGCCCAGCAGGGTTCCCACTGCTGCGGAGACCAGTCCGATCCGGCCGCCTTTCTGCAGATACCGGAGGGTATCGACGCAGAAATACACTTTGGTCTGCCGAATCAGCTTTTCCAGAATCGGCAGGATTTCGTCCATGGTTTTTCCCTGTTCCGCCAACTCTGCGGCACGGATGGCGGTGATTCCCGCGCCGATGCCGATGTTCTTGGTGTCCACCAGCCGGATGTCCATATCGGGCATCTCTGCTGCGGCCAGCCGGAGCAGATTGCAGGTTCCGCTGAGGCCGGAGGAAATGGTCACCACCAGCACCTGCCGGAAGCCGTCGGCATGGATTTTCCGGAACAGGTCCTGAGCTTCCCCCATGCTGGGAAGGGAGGTTTTGGGAATTTCGGTTTCCAGCCGCTGCATAACCTCCTCCGGTGTAATATCCACCCGGTCGTGGAAGCACTGATGTTCGTACTGAATGGTCAGCGGCAGCATATAGATGCCGTATCTGCGGATATATTCCTCGGGTACGTCCGTACCGCTGTCAACGAAAATGGCAATTCTGGACATGGTTTTCCAACACCTCGTAATCTGGTATTTAAAACTATATTACACGATGGAAAATACTTTGTCAAGTGGTGTGAAAGATAGTTGACGGAATTCTCATTTGCATATATAATAAGGGTTCTGAAGAAATGGAAAAAGGAGATGCTGAAAACCATGCAAACTTTTCTGGAATCCGATGCCGCCCAGAAGCTGCTGAATTTGCATCTGCCCCGCTATCAGGAGCTGCCGGCACTGGAGCTGTATATGGATCAGGTAATTTCGGTGACGGATCAGATCCTCAGTCCGCTGTTCCCGCTGGGCAGTGGCCCGATCCTGACATCGACCATGATCAACAACTATGTCAAGCAGAAGCTGGTGACACCGCCGGTAAAAAAACGCTATACCAGAGTGCATCTGGCTTATTTTATTGTAGTAGCGCTGCTCAAGCCTGTTTTTTCTATCGCAGAAATCAGTGCACTGATCCGGCGGCAGATTCAGGTGGCCGGAACGGATGTGGCCTACGACCGGTTCTGTGAAGAGCTGGAAGAATGCATCCGGGCAATTCTGGGAGGCAATTTTTCTCAGGAGTCCCTGCCGCTTACGGGAGAAGCAGACCTTCTGCGGGCTACGGTCATCAGTCTGGTGAACAAGATCTACGTTCAGAAGTTTCTGGAATTTACCTGCCATACGGAAAACGGCGAAAAATAAATGACAAAACCGGGCGGTTCGTTTGCAGCTGCCCGGAATTTTTCTGCCCCGGGGAGGATCTCTGCGTTCACGGCAGCTGTAAGGCACCGCTGAGCCGGAACTGAAAAAGCGAAAAATGAAAGGGCAGGAGATGGTCCATCTCCTGCCCTTTGCAGTATAGGCGTATCTGCGATATCCGCTCGGGCCGGATAGGAGGACCGGCGAGAGCTTATTTTTCAGGAAATTCCGGCTCACTGGAGTTTCCGTGATCACATTTTTTCGGCGGATAAATCAGCCGAACAGACCAAACAGACCCTTCTTCTCGTAAGGCTCTTTGGTGATCGGACCGATTTCGTATCCGGTCTCGGCAACTGCCCTGCGCAGGGCATCTTCGTCAATTTCATTTTCGACGGTGAAAACGGTTTGCCCCTTGGTGTGAGAAGAGCTGACCTTTTTGACGGGAAATGCACGGCGAATGGTGTCGTTCATATGGGCTTCGCACATACTGCAGCGCATTCCGTCTACTTTAACAGTATACCTCCACATAATCCTTACCCTTTTCTTTAGGTTAGCGCAAGCTAACCGTGCTTCAATAAAAAAGCCACTTTCCAGTGACGATTCTACAATGATTATAGTTAGTAAATGCTAATCTGTCAAGAGGGAGTTTCGGGAGAAGTCAAACGAAAATCAAACTTCGGCGGTTCTGACACAAATATCTGACCGAAAGAGCATATTTTTGGAGAAAAATCACGGATTATACCGTCAGATTATTCTTGACAGAAGGTTGGAAAATTGGTAAAATATCTATAGAAAAAAGAGAAGACAGACGGCGGGCCACAGGAGCTCGATTCTTTTTACTGCTATAGTTAGTGACGGCTAACCAATCCGCTGCCCCGGCTGTGCTTCCTGACCGGAAAGAAGGAATTACATGATTGACCCCGTAACGATGAACGCCAGAAAACCCAAAGACGACGAATACGGCAATGCCATGCTCAGCCGCATGAATGACCGGCACCGGGCGCTGTACAAGTGGGGTCTGGAGCATGTTTCTCTGGATGAAGCAAAGCAGATCCTGGACATCGGATACGGAGGCGGACAGCACATCCACAATCTCTGCCGGCTTGCTCCCGACGCACATATCTGCGGCATCGACTATTCCGACGCCAGCTACAGAAAATGCGCCGAGGTCAACAGCGAGTTCATCCGGGAGGGAAGAGTGGAGATCTGCATGGGCTCCGCGGAAAATCTGCCCTATCAGGCAGACACCTTCAATCTGGTGACAGCCTTTGAAACCGTATATTACTGGCCCAATGTGGTGGAATGCTTCCGCAATGTTCACCGGGTTCTGGCAGACAGGGGTGCGTTCCTCATCTGCAACGAGGACTCCCGGCTGGAAGGCAACGAAAATATCGCAGAGGCTCTGCAGATGGAATTTTACAGCGATTCCCGTCTGAAAGAACTGCTGCAGCAGGCCGGTTTCTCCACAGTCCACACCTACTGCAACCCCAACGGAAAATGGGTCTGCGCCGTGGGCAGAAAATAAATTCGACTCAACAGATTTCCGGACAAACGCTCCACTCCGGAAATTGATAAAAATCCCCGTTTCCAGTCCGGAAGCGGGGATTTTATATTGGGGATTTTGTATTATTCCGTAAAGATCCGATAGGTTCCGGAGCTTCCGGGCCGTGCCGTATTCAAAGATATAGCCTGCGGGCGGAATGGCCCGCTCCTCCGGGAAAATCACACTCAGATAATCCGGTATTTCCTGATTCCTGTCTGCTGTGTCTGATGGGGCTGCCATATCCTATCGGGAGCGGCTGTCAAGGGCCGCCGGGTTCCGGGAGGAAAACGACAATCCGCGGTTGTGAAGATTACAAGCGAAAAGACGTTGCAATTGCCCGGGGGGAATGGTACAGTTAACCTACAGAAACCGGAAGGAGAATAAAAATGACATTGTCCGAAATGATCCAGAAGCTGAGAACCTCCAGAAATCTCTCCCAGAGCCAGTTTGCGGAGCTGTTCCATGTTTCTCAGCAGGCCGTCCAGAAATGGGAAAGCGGTGCAACGGTCCCTGATCTGGAAAAAATCGTAAGGATTGCCAAATATTTTGATATTTCCGTGGATACGCTGGTGCTTGGCTCCGACAACCGAACGGCGGAGACCATGCGCTACAGTAAGATCCTCAAACCCAGATATTCCAGCATCAGCAGCTGGGATGCATACAGCTCCGACCTGATGACGGAATATCAGCAGGCGGTGGAGGAAGGCCGGGACATGGAAGCGTACCGGGACCTGTTTACTGCGGTGTCCAAGCTGCCCGGAGACGAGATCCGCAAGGATCTGGGAGACATTCTTTTCCGGATCGTGCTCAATGCACCCCAGCGGGAGGGCTATCCCTATGTGGAGCCATCTGATCTGAAGCAGATCCAGACTCTGCGCAGACCCTGGCAGCTGCCGGGTGCGGTGCCCGAAAAGCAGGTGCTCCGGCAGAAAATCCACGGTGCCTGGGCCGGCAGAATCTGCGGCTGCCTTCTGGGAAAAACCGTCGAGGGCATCACCCGGGAGGAACTGCAGCGCTTCCTGAAGGAAACGGGCAACAGCCCCATGCACCGCTACATCCTGTCCGGTGACATTACGCCCGAGCTGTGCAGCCGGTACAATTTCCGCTTCGAGGGCAGCGCCTATGCCGATGAGCAGCCCTATATGCCCTTCGACGACGACACCAACTACACCGTTATGGCCCAGGAAATTGTGGAAAAATACGGCAGAGACTTTACGCCCTGCGACGTTTCCCGGTCCTGGCTCCGTGAAATGCCCAAGGAAGTCTACTGCACTGCCGAGCAGGTGGCCTACCGCAACTTTGTGGCAGGATACGAGCCGCCGGAATCCGCCGCCTACAAAAATCCCTACCGGGAGTGGATCGGTGCCCAGATCCGGGGCGACTACTTCGGCTATATCAACCCCGGTGATCCGGAAAAGGCTGCGGAAATGGCCTTCCGGGATGCCTGCATCTCCCATGTGAAAAACGGAATCTACGGCGAGATGTTTGCTGCAGCCATGCTGGCCTGCGCCGCAGTCACTGACGACTGCGCGGCTATCATCGAAGGCGGCCTTGCCCAGATTCCCCAGACCTCCCGGCTGTTCGAACATGTGACCGCCGTGCTGACGGACTGGCGGAACGGCGTTTCTGCGGAGGAGGCGTTCCGCAGAATCCACGAAAAGTTTAACGAGCGCACCTCCCACGGCTGGTGCCATACCATTTCCAACGCTATGATCGTTGCCGCATCCCTGCTGTACGGTCAGGGTGACTACGGAAAATCCATCTGCATGGCGGTGGAGGCTGCCTTTGACACCGACTGCAACGGTGCCACCGTCGGCTCGGTGCTGGGCATGGCTCTGGGCTACGACAGGCTGGGCAGCGCCTGGACGGATCCCATCTGCGATACGCTGGAAACCACGCTGTTCGGCATGAACAAGGTATCCATCTCCGACCGGGTGGAGCTTACCATGAAGCACATCGGCCTGTGAAAAACATTCCGGTACCGGTATCGCCGATGCGGATCTGCTGATGTCCCGGCTGGGAGAAACGCCTGCGGGCAGAGATTTTCGGATCCATGCCGGGGAAAAGTGCTGAATCAGGCGGCAGAATCCGCCGCAAAGGCTGCGGCCATTACGGTCAGCTGCGGCGGCCCGGCCCATTCCCGGGAACTGTGCGGTCAGGTAAAGCATTCATCCCCGGATTTTTAAAGAATCCGGGGATTTCCTGTTTCCGGAAAGTTTTTTCCGGTTCAGTCGGTTATCTTTTTCAGGGAAAAGCATAAAAGGAAAAAATCATGCTTGAAATAACTTGAAAATTATGCTAATGTTAAGATAAATTCATATGGACAGACAGTTCCCCCGGGTAAGCCGGGAAGCGGAATGGGGTGAAAATCCCCGCGAGTGGGTCACTGTGATACCTCCATGGAGAGGGTAAGTCAGATTACGCTGAGCTGTCTGAGAACGTCTGCCGACACTGGACGTTTGGGAGCAATAGGGGATATTGAGCCTGTGCGGCAGCGCACAGGCTTTTTTTATGTCCATATGGTGCGGTTTCCGGTACTTCTGCCGGCAGCTGTACAGAATCTTTTAATTTCAATTGGAGGGAAACAAATGAAAAAACGAGTCATCAGCTGGGTGCTGACATTGGCCATGCTGTTTCAGTTTGTGCCGTCAGTTACCTTTGCAGTCACGCAGGATCTGGGCACAGTACGGGTGATTGTGGAAAACAATACCTGCACTGCCGGCGACAGTTACTGCTGGCAGGACGGCGCAGAACCCTGGACAGGGGAGCGGGTGAATACCCAGGTACCGCTGACCCAGGATTCGACCATGACCACCTGTGTCGTGGAGGCGCTGGGAACCGGGCATACCTGCACCGGTGCGGATAAGGACTTTATTACAGAAATCGACGGCCTGATCGGCGGCGAAAGCAACGGCTGGCTCTGCTCTCTGAACGACTGGTTCATGAACGAGGGCATGGGCGAGTTCACCGTTGCCAGCGGCAGACTGAAGGACGGAGACGAGATCCGCATGACCTACAGCATGCGCAATTTCGGTGAGGACGTGGGCAGCATCGCAAAGGATGCCACCAAAACGCTGGAAACTCTGGAGGTTGCCGGTGCGACTCTGGATACCGATTTCACCGCTGCTGATCACAGCTATGAGCTGCAGCTGGGTGCAGGTGTCACCTCCGGCAGCGTTACGCTGATCCCCCGGGCATACAACAGAAACTTCCAGGTAAGAATTTACAAGAGTGAAGCTTACGATGCTTCCGCCGAAGGCTTCAGACGGGGAACCGAAATTCCCGTCAGCGCAGGCGACACCCTTCAGATTGTGGTAGGCGACCCTCAGTGGCCCTCCATGAGCAATGGCAGCTGGGGCGCCGATGCCGAGAAGGTCCCTGCCGGCGTGTACACCTTTACGGTAGTGGAGCAGTCCGCAGAGCCTGCTGTCACGTTTGACAGCTTTTTCACTGACCTTGCAGGCATTGCTTCTGTGGAAAACGATGCAGACTACCCCATGGCTGTTTTTGAGGATGGTTCGGCACTGGTTTCCACCAATGCCCGTAAGAGCAGCAGCCGCTCCGGCGTGACCCTGACGGCTGAAAAAACCTGCGAAATCTCCTTTGATTACAAGACTTCCTGCGAGAAGAACTTTGATTTTCTGGAAATTTCCCTGAATAACAAAGTTCTGAACAAGGGCGGCTACGGCGAGACTGCCCTGCAGAAGGATTTCAGCGGCGAAATGAGCGAGTTCCGCAGCTATCAGATCAAGCTCAGTGCCGGTGACAAGCTGCGTGTCTGCTTTGCAAAGGACTACTCCGGACAGTCCGGACAGGACTGCGTCTGGCTGAAGAATTTCAGCGCTTCGCTGCCCTACGCAGTTACTTTCCATGCCAACGACGATACCGAGACCACTGCCGAGCAGGGAATTTTCGGTACCGCAGCCCTCAACGCCAATACCTTCGTCCGGGAAGGCTACCGCTTTGAAGGCTGGGCAGAAACACCGGAAGGCGATGTGGTCTATGCCGACGGCGCAGACATCACCCTGACCGGAAATGTGAACCTTTACGCTGTCTGGACGGCAGTCTGGACCGTTTCCTTCCCCAATATGCCCGCAGGTGCGGTCATTTCCGTCAAGGATTCCGAAGGCGTCCTGCAGACAGCCCGGGAGGATGGTACCTACCTGCTCAGCGACGGAACCTATACCTACAGCGCAGAGCTGTTCGGCTATGCACCTGCCCGGGACGTGTCCTTCACCGTTTCCGGCGCAGACCGTACCATTGCCGAGGGACTGACTCAAAACGCCGTGTATACCGTGCGTTTTGCGATCACACCCGCAGAAGCGGTTCCCGTGATTACCCTGAAAAACAGTGAGGGCACGGAAATGACCGCCGCCGAAGACGGCAGCTACAGCCTGCCCGACGGCACCTATACCTATGAAATCAAGGCAGCGGGCTATGTTACTGTCAAGGACAGCCTGACCGTTGACCATGCCAACCGGGAGATTCCTGTTGCGCTGGAGGTTTCCCATGTGTGGGACGGCTCCGAGGCAACGAAACCTGCGCAGAAGGATGGCGTTTATCAGATCGGCACCGGCGCGGAACTGGCCTGGTTTGCACAGCAGATCAACGGCGGCACCACAGCCAGCGCAGTTCTGACCGAGGATATTCAGCTCAATGTTCCCGAAGAAACACCGGTCAACGTCTGGACCCCCATCGGAACCACGCCTTTTGCCGGCAGCTTTGACGGCGCAGGCCATACGATTTCCGGCGTTTACATCCCCAAGGGCAATTATGTAGGCCTGTTCGGAAGCATTGCCGCTGATGGCAGCGTTTCCAACCTGACCATTACCGGCTCCTCCGTTACCGGTACCGTCGATGTGGGCCTGCTGGCCGGCATCAACAACGGCAGAATTTCCGGTGTTACCGTTTCCAATTCCACCGTTACCGGCAAGGAAAGCGTGGGCGGCATTGCAGGTCTGAACGAAAATACCATCACCTGCTGCGCCAACTTCAGCGCAGAGGTCGTCCAGAACGAGAGTGCCGACAAGGGCATCGGCGGTATCGTCGGCCTGAACAACGGCTCTGTTACCATGTCCTGCAACCAGGCACAGCTGAGCAGAACCTATCCCAATGCCAACTATGCATACTTCGGCGGCATCGCCGGCAACAATACTGGCACGGTGGACAGCTGCTACAACACCGGCACCATCCCCGTGGTCTACAGACCTGGCGGCATCGTCGGCACCACCGGCACCACCAGCACCATTTCCAACTGCTACAATGCCGGTACGGTTACCAAGGGCGGCAGAACTGCCATCCGCGGCTACAGCACCGGTTCTGTGGAAAACTGCTTCTATCTGGATTCCTGCGGCGCAACCGACAATCAGTCCACAGAAATGACGGCAGAAGCCCTTGCAGGTGCGGCAGCACAGCTGGGCGGAGCCTTCCAGGAGGATCTGCAGGTTCCCATCAATCAGGGCTTCCCCATCCTTAAGTGGCAGAATCCCAGCGCTGTTTATACCATCACCCTGACCGTCACCCCCGCCGATGCACTGGTGGAGCTGAAGAACGGCGATCAGGTTCTCGAACCCACCGCAGCAGAGGCCGGTGTCTACACCTTTGCAGACCTGAGCAGCGGCGAATATACCTATTCCGTTTCTCTGGAATCCGGTGACTACGAGCCTCAGACCGGAACCATCCATCTGGGGATGTCCGACGCTGCAAAGACCATCGAGCTGGCAGTTCGCCGGTATCCCGTAACCTTTACGGTCACCCCTGCCGATGCTCAGGTTACCGTCAAGGACAGCCGGAACACGGTTATCACCGGTCAGGCAAATCCGGATGCCGGTACCGTTTCCTTTGCACTTCCCGCAGGTACCTACACATATACCTGCGAAAAGTTTGGATTTACTACGCAGACTGACTCTTTTGCCGTGGAAAAAGCACCCGTAGAGCGGAAGCTGACCCTGACGGCTTCGGAAAACCATGCCCTCAGCATTGACGGCCTGCCGGAAGGTGCCGTGCTGACGGTGTCCCATCCCGAGGGCGGCAGGCAGACGGCAGATTCCCAGGGCGTCTACCATCTGGCAGACGGCACCTATACCTACACCGTTACCTGTGAAGGTTATGTCAACCTGGCCGGTACGGTAGACATGGCCGGACAGGACAACCGCCTGACCCTGACCATGCAGCATCTTGCAGTCTGGACCGGCAGCGCGGCCACCGGCTTTGCCGTCGGCTCCGGCACGGAAGCAGATCCCTATCAGATTTCCTCTCCCGAGGAGCTGGCCTTCCTGGCACAGGCTGTCAACGGCGAAAACCGTGCCGACTACAAGAACTGCTTCTTCCTCGTGACCAATGATCTGGATCTGGGCAGCGTGGCCTTTACCCCCATCGGCTCGGATTACATTTGCTCGTTTGTCGGCACCTTTGACGGCGGCGGCAAGGTAATTTCCAACCTGCTTGTGGATGCGGCTGACAGATATGCAGGTCTGTTTGGCTATGTGGGCGCAGCCCATCTGCGGAACGTGGTTGTGAAAAATGCCGTGGTTACGGCTGCCGGTGATTACGCCGGCGCGCTCATCGGTTACGACGGCTCGGATGAGAGCACCGTGGATCACTGCGCCGTGCTGGGTGCGGAGGTTATGTGCGACAGCAATGCCGGTATCCTCCAGGGCTATGCCAACACCCAGACCATCACCGATTCCTATGCCATCGGCAATGCGGGCGTAAATCTTGAGTGCGCAGGTGCCTTCGGCGGCTACGGAAGCGGCGTGACCATCAGCAACTGCTTTGCCCGCGGTTCCGTCATGGGCGGCGACTGCATCGGCGGTCTGATCGGCAAGGATCAGGGCCGGGGCGTGCAGATCAGCAACACCTACGTCAGCGTGGATGTCACCTGTGATGCAGGCGATTACTACGGACCCATGGTCACCAGAGACAACTATAATAACAACTATTCCAATGTATACTACAATACGGACTCTGTCTGCCAGGGCACCGGAAAACCGGAAATTCCCTATAAGCTCGAGGGAAAAACTGCCGCAGAGATGAAGTCCGACGAGTTCGTGACTCTGCTCAACGCAGGAGGCGAACACTTTGCAAGACTGCAGAGCGAACTGACCTATGTCAACGACGGCTTCCCGTACCTGACAGGTACTTACCACGAAACCGTTGTTATGGAGAAGCTGGAAACACCCACCGGTCTTGCCTGGAACGGCAAGGTCCTGTCCTGGACTGCCGTTGCCAACGCATCCGGCTATCGGGTCACCCTGTACCGGGATGGCACCAGCATTGCTGAGGTCGAGGTGACCGAAGCTGCCGCAGACTTCACCCGTCAGATCAGCTATGCCGGCACCGGCAGCTACACCGCCGATGTACAGGCACTTGGCGACGGAGTCGCTTACGGCACAGGCGACGTTTCCCAGAGAAGCCCCGCCGCCGAAATCACAGTGGCAGGTGCAGAGATCAGCTTCCATGTTACGGCTTCCAACGGCAGCTTCCGGGAGGGCGATCCGAAGATCGTTCTGACCGATGCAGATGCTGCGGAAATCACCGTTGCCAACGATACGACCCGGTTCCTGCCCGAGGGAACCTACAGCTACAAGGTCACGGCAGCAACCTTTACGGAAATGACCGGTAAACTTGTCGTTTCTGCACAGGCTCAGACCCTGAATGTGACCATGGAATACGATTCCAGCTGGGACGGCGTGACCACACTGGAACCTGCCACAGAGGGCAGTGTCTACCAGATCAGCAACGGCTATGAGCTGGCATGGTTCCGGGATCATGTCAATGAGTCTGTTGCAAACGGCAGAAACAGCACAGCCGATGCGGTGCTGACTGCCGACATTGACCTGGGCGGCCACAGCTGGGATCCCATCGGAACCTTTACCTCCACTTCCGCAACCTGCGGCTACAACGGTACCTTTGACGGTGCCGGTCACCGGGTTGACGGACTGTTTATCGACACCACAGAGCGGTGCAGCGGCCTGTTCGGCTACGTCTACACCCGCGGCGTCATCAAGAATCTGACGGTGGCAGGTTCTGTCTCCGGCGCACAGTACACAGCAGGCATCGTAGCCATTCTGGCAGGCGGCCGGGTGGAAAACTGTGTGAACGAAGCAGAAGTTACCGCAGCAAATTCCAATTATGCAGCCGGCATTACAAGCTACATGACCAACTACAGCGACAAGTCCGCAGTGGTTACCGGCTGTACCAACCGGGGCGCAGTCAGCGGCAGCAGCTATGTCGGCGGTGTCGTGGGCAATGCAAGCAACGGCCGGGAAGTCTCCTGCTGCCGCAACAGCGGAACCGTTTCCGGCAAGGAAAACGCAGCCGGTGTGGCCGGCTCCAGCAGCCTGCCCATTAGAGCGTGCAGCAACTCCGGTGCCGTTACCGCATCTGCGGGCAGAGTGGGCGGCATTACAGGCTTTGTCAACAAGGCCGTGGAGGACTGCTACAACACCGGTGCCATCACCGGCGTATCCAAAGCCAATTACGGTGTCGGCGGTATCGCCGGTCACCTGCATTCCGATTACGGCGGAAAGCTGACCCGGGCCTACAACGCAGGTGTCATTACGGACACCGGTGCAGACAACGTGGGCGCTCTGGTCGGCAGCAAGGGTCTGGTTCAGGGCGTAACCGACACCTGGTTTGCAGAAGGAACCGCAGCCCAGGGCATCGGCGTGAACGCCGATCAGGCGGATGTCGCTGTCAGCGTCACTGCCGAAGAACTGGCAACCCGCCGTATGGCAGCCATTCTGGGCGGCAGCTTTACAGCACCTGCTGCAGGCGGTACGCCTGTGCTCAGCTGGGAAGATCCCGCTGCCGAAGTGGTCACTGCAATCATTCCCGAGCCTGCCGATGCACAGGTTACTGTGACAAACGCAGCCGGTCAGACCGTTTCTCCCACGGCGGAAGCCAATGTCTGGGCGCTGGAAGACGGCACCTACACCTACCGCGTTTCCAAGGATAAATTCAACACGGTCCAGGATACGATTGTTGTATCCGGAAAGAGCCAGGCTGTCCGGGTTACTCTGGAGGAGCAGACCTTCGCCGTAACCTTTACAGTGACTCCGGAAGATGCTGTGATCACCGTAAAGGATGAAGAAGGCACTGTGGTTCCTGCCGGTGAGGCAAACTATCAGCTGTCCAACGGAAAATATACCTATACCGTCGAAAAGTTCGGCTATATTCCCAGCAGCGGCAGCTTTACCGTTGAGGGAAAGGATGTGCAGGTGCCTGCCATCACGCTGAAGGCCGCACCTGTCCATGCAGTTACCCTGAACATTACCTACGCAGGCCAGACACCTGCTGATACCGCCGTCACGGTCAAATGCGGTGAGCTGACTGTGGGCAGCGGCACGGAGCTGAGCCTGCCTGACGGCAGCTACACCTACCGCATCACCGCCAGCGGCTACTTTACTGCCGAAGGCAGCTTCGCCGTTGCCGGAGCGGATCAGACCGTATCCGTAGAAATGGCAGTGCGCAGCACCTGGGACGGCAAAACCGTGAAAGAGCCTGCGCTGGAAAACGGCGTGTACCAGATCGCCGGCGCCGAGGAGCTTGCCTGGTTTGCCCGGCAGGTCAACGACGGTCAGACCGGCCTGAATGCCATTCTGCTGGCTGACATCTTTATCAACGATGAACTGTCCTCCAACGTCTGGACACCTATCAGCAACTTTGAAAACAAGTATACCGGTACCTTTGACGGCAACGGCAAGGCGGTAAGAGGCCTGAATGCGGCTCTGTTCGGCTACGGCGGAGAGGGCAGCATGATCAAAAACGTGACGGTTTTCGGTACCAACAAGGGCGACTCCAACGTAGGCGGCGTCTGCAATGCCTCCTACGGAAGCTTTGAAAATTGTGTCAGCCATATGTCCGTTACCACGACGGATAAGCGTACCGGCGGTATCACAGGTGTTCTCTACAGCACCGGACACATTACCAACTGCGCCAACTATGGCACCATCACCAGTTCCTGCACCGGTGGTGAGTATCAGGATTACGGAACGGTTTATCTGGGCGGCATCGTCGGCTATGCCTACGGTGAGGTCACAGGCTGTGCCAACTTCGGAACCGTTGAGGCTTCCGGCGTCAACTACGGCGGCATCGGCGGTATCGCCGGTGTGACCGATGCGGCAGTGACCGCCAGCTACAACATGGGTCATATTACCGGACCCAAGCGCGTGGCAGGCATTGCCGGCATCGCCAACAAGCCCGACAGCCGGATTGCAAACTGCTACAACGCAGGCACCATCACCTGCACCGGCTCCAGCCACAATCCCTTCGGCGGCGCAGTGGCCGGCAGCGTAAGCAATTCCAACGGTGATACCGTGGGCACGGTTGTCAATACCTATTTCCTGAAAGACAGCTACTACTTTGTCCATGATTCCCAGACGATTCACAACGGCGGCATCGGCTACGGCAGCGGCGAATCCGTCAGCAAGACGGAAGCCGAGATGAAGGAAGATGCCTTTGTCCGCAGCCTGGGCGAAGCCTTCCGTGTGGACGGCGACGGCAAACTCAACGGCGGCTATCCCGTTCTTGCATGGCAGGGCGGCAGAGCACCTGAGGCCACTGCCGACGAAAAGGACGTGGCACAGGATAAACTGGACCTGACGGTAACGCCTTCCCTTGTTACCGAGTCCATGACCCTGGAGCTGGCCAAGACCGGTACCAGAGGCTCTGCAATCGCCTGGACCAGTGACCATCCGCAGATCATCAGCAATGAGGGCGTGGTGACCCTGCCGGATTCCGGTACTGTGGTGGTGACCCTGACGGCTGTGCTGACCAAGGGCGAAGCCACCGATACCCGCAGCTTTGAGATCACGGTTCAGTCCCGCAGCGTCACCGACCAGAAGTATCTGGAGGGCCTGAAAGCCAAACTGGAAAATGCAAACCTCAAGCCGGTTTACGGCTCTGATACCAACATGGTTGCGGTATTCCGCAGCTATGCAGAAGGCAAGGATGAGACACTTCCCGAAAATCTGCAGATTACCCTGACGAATGTGGGCAGAAACACCAATCCCGCCGATTCTCAGGCCCATATCGCAGAGGACGGAACCATTACCTATTTCTATCAGGATCCTGCAACCTGCGCCATGTGGGGCGCAACCATCCAGGATATGGAGTTCACTCTGACCCTGGGAGATGTCTCCGTCGTGTGCAAGGCCTCTGCCCGGATCTCCTGGGATGTGGATCTGGTCCATGCCGAGATGCAGAAAATTGCGGATGCCCTGACCTTCGATGTCATCAAGGGCCAGAACACCTCCGCAGATGCGGTTACATCCGAGCTGACACTGCCCGGACAGCTGGAGAACTTCAACTGGTCCCTGATCAGCTGGACCTCCTCCGACAGTGCCGTGACCGTCCGTCCCGGCCAGTCCGTGCTGGACAATGCTACCGGCAAGATCAACCCCAATCAGAAAGATACCGCCGTTACCCTGACCGCGCTGATTACCTTCAACAAGACCGGACTGGATGAGGCTGAGATCACCCTGTCCAAGGATCTGGAGATTACCGTAACCGGCAGCTCTGCAGGTCGTCACCAGAAGATGCAGCAGGCACTGGATGCCTACACGCTGGATAAGGTGAAGGTTATCAATTCCGAGCAGCCCATCGATCCTGCAGCGGTTACCACCGACATGCAGCTGCTGACACCCAGAAAGCTGGGCCTTGACGGCAAAGACTTTGCAGTGACTGTGGAAACCGGCAGCGATACGGTTACGGTCAACGGCTACCGTGCTAATGTATTCCGTCCGATGCCCGGTGAGCAGGCAGTTCAGGTTCCTCTGACTGCAGTGATCACCCACAAGGAAAGCGGCGACTCCATGCGTAAGGAGCTGGGCACCGTTACCATCCTGCCGCTGACCGAAGCAGAGCTGACGCTGGAAAATGAACTGATGAATTACGTCAAGACCCATTTCTTCGACGGAATCCGCAACGAAAACCTTCGCCCCGATGCGGTCACCGGTGACCTGCATCCCTTCCAGGAGGCTTATCGGACTGACAGCGGTGTGGCCTGGGTCTACGACTACAAGGACCGCACCTACACCGGCATCAAGCCCACCGACATTCCCAAGGAAGGCTATGACGAAAGCTACAACCTGTATCATTCCAGCAATACCGCTGTTATCCGGCACGAAAACCTGCTGGTGACCGTTCCGGAGTACAACACCGAAGTGACCATCACTGCCTGCCTGACCAGCCAGGAATACGGACGCTATGCAGAGCGCTATCCTGACAACGAGCTGGTGAAGAATCTGGCAAATCAGATGGTCTCCCTCACCGTTACCGTCCGGGGCAGCAATGCCGACCAGCAGGCAGCCAATGCAGTTGCTGACCTGATCGATGCCATCGGAAACGTAACTCTGGACAGCTACAGCGCCATTGCAAAGGCAAGAGATGCCTTCGACAAGCTGACTGACGAGCAGAAAGCTCTGGTGAACAACGAAGACGTACTGATTGCTGCAGAAGAGGCCTATGCCCAGCTGCTCAGACCGGAGCTTCCCTTCACCGATGTCAAGCCCGGTCAGTGGTTCTATGATGAAGTCCAGTATGCCTATGCCCACGACCTGATCAAGGGTGTTACCAAGACGGAATTTGCACCTTATCAAACCGGAAACCGTGCCATGTTCACAAAGCTGCTCTACCGGCTCAGCGGATCCGTTCCGGTTACCGGCGAGCATCCCTTCACAGATGTGGCCAGCGGTGCCTGGTATGAAGATGCTGTGATCTGGGCATACCAGAACAAGATTGTCTTCGGTACCTCCAAGACAGAGTTTGATCCCTATGAACCCATCAGCCGTCAGCAGGCGGTGGCAATCCTGATGCGTTATGCAGCATATTGCGGCTTTGACGTAAGCGCATCTGCCGATATCTCCGGATATGCGGATGCAGATCAGGTAAGTCCCTTTGCACAGAACGCCGTACGCTGGGCAGTTGGCGAGAAGCTGCTGGCCGGCCGTACAGGCAATGTGCTCGATCCCAAGAGCAGCATCACCCGTGGTGAAATGGCTGCCGTATTCGTCCGCTACATGGAACGCGTGGTAAAAGCTCAGAGCTGACAGTCCGATTTCCTGCTGTCATCCTAAGCAAAATGTTCTGCTGGCCCGGGGCCGATCCATCCCCGGGTCAGCCGGAGAAATCCGGGAACGCTCCTCATGGGAATGTCCTCCTGCATATTCCCATGAGGAGATACCACACAGTTCTGTTCCCCAAAAAACCGCTGCTCTGAATGCCCAGAGTTACAAAGGACAGTTTACTGAAATTAGGACAACGAGCATTGCAGCGGGACAAGAAAATAGCCGAAAAGGACCGCAAATGGTTCTTTTCGGCTATTTTTTATATGCGTTGCAACGGCAGTAACCGGCTTGTTCGTCAGCTTGTCAGCCTCGCCATAGATATTTCCAACGCCAAGTCCTGTATCTATGAGCAGCGCTTTTTCCGAGCCGCAAAGCAAATAGCAATGTGTTTCTTCGGAGTGACGGTACTCGATGATAATGCAGGCTGATTCATTTACCTTGTCGGTTGTAAACCAAACTTTTTCAGATATGGATTACCCATTCCTCTCGCTGTTCTTCTTCCACGCAAGCCAATCCTTATCGAGAACCGTGCAGTGCGGTTTGGTCATAATCGTGTCACAGGGGAATTTTTCACACTCGCCGCAAAAGTTTAATTTCATTTCCTTCACGCAATCCCTCGTAAAGCAATCGCCGGAAGTATGTTCTTCCTCGCAGCCACGGCAACCGCCTTTTATGTATGTGGGGCAAGCACCGCAGTAAAAGCCGCATTTTCCAAGTAGTTTTTCATTTATCAGCTCTTTATCCATAGAAATCAC
>RCNH01000088.1_pt1 | contig 41481 bp, 37 predicted proteins | sample 2041161 | NCBI WGS metagenome assembly RCNH01 (sample SAMN09708215, study PRJNA481090) | Feces metagenome, whole genome shotgun sequencing project. | biome: feces | host: Leptonychotes weddellii | place: Antarctica: Sion Island | collected 2010-03-01 | reverse complement strand
TTCCCATCCCGAACACAGAAGTTAAGCTCACATGCGCCGACAATACTTACCGGGTGACTGGTCGGGAAGATAGGTAATGCCAACACAAACATTCCTTCTTAGCTCAGTCGGTAGAGCACCTGACTGTTAATCAGGGAGTCGTTGGTTCGAGTCCAACAGGGGGAGCCAAAACCACCTTTGTCTATGAGGCAAGGGTGGTTTTTTCTATCCAAAATCTGAATCTCCGGAAAGCAGCGGCGAAATTCCATTGCATTGGACCGCCGGAAATGATAAAATGGAAGAAATCCATTATAAGGAGGAAACACCATAATGAAAAAGCAGATTGATGTATTTGACTATGCGGGGCAGATCTGCAAGGCCCTGAAGAAGGGAATCCTGCTGACAACCAAACAGGGCGAACAGGTGAACGCCATGACCATTGGCTGGGGCACCCTGGGTGTCCAGTGGGGAAAACCTGTGTTTATTGCCTTTGTCCGGGAAAGCAGATTTACCAAACAGTTTCTGGACAACACAAAAGAATTTACGGTGAATATTCCCATGGATGGCGAGGCGGGCCCCATTCTGGCACTGTGCGGCACCAAGTCTGGCCGGGATGTGAATAAATTCCAGACTCTGGACCTGCATCAGGAGGCACCGGAAGTGATTTCTGCTCCCGGAATCAAAGAGCTGCCCCTGACCCTGGAATGCAAGGTGCTTTACAGGCAAAAGCAGGATGCAGCAGCGATGCCTCAGGAGGTTGTGGACAGATATTATCCCCAGTGTGAAGTGGGGACGCCTGCGGATGATATGCGGGATCTCCACACCACCTATATTGCTGAGATTGTCAGCGCCTACATCATTGAAAAATAAAGAGATATAAATAAATGCTCCCCATGTGCAGCAGCCCGAAGTCCGTTGCTTGAAGCTGCACCGTGGGGGCATTGGTTTATAAAACAGAAAATACCTGGGGGCTGGTTCCGTTGGAACCGGCCCCCAGGTGCTATGATTGGATTCTTTTCCACAAGGGATGTGGAGAACTTTCTTACAGAATGTCGATGACCTCGCCGTTCAGAGCCTTGTTCATACTCCGTACTGCACAGAACTTGCCGCACATGGAGCAGGAGTCTTCGTGCTCCGGGGACCGGTCGGCACGAATGGCCTTGGCGGTCTCCGGGTCCAGTGCACAGGCCCACTGGGCCTCCCAGTCCAGTGCTTTCCGGGCATCGCCCATGCGGTCGTCAATCTCTCTGGCTCCCCGGACCCCCTTTGCAATGTCGGCGGCATGGGCGGCAATCTTGCTGGCAATAATGCCCTGCTTTACATCGTCCAGATTGGGAAGCGCCAGATGCTCCGCAGGAGTCACATAGCACAGGAAGGCGGCACCATTCATAGCGGCGATTGCGCCGCCGATGGCTGCGGTGATGTGGTCGTAGCCCGGGGCAATGTCTGTAACCAGAGGTCCCAGAACATAGAAGGGGGCTCCCATGCACAGTGTCTTCTGGACGGTCATATTGGCGGCAATCTGGTCCATGGGTACATGACCGGGGCCTTCCACAATGACCTGTACATCCTTTTCCCAGGCCCTCTTGGTCAGCTCGCCCAAACGGACCAGCTCTTCAATCTGGCAAACGTCGGTGGCATCGGCCAGACAGCCGGGACGGCAGGCATCGCCCAGAGAAATGGTCACATCATATTCCCGGCAGATGTCCAGAATCTCGTCATAGTACTCGTAAAACGGATTTTCCTCACCGGTCATGCACATCCAGGCAAAGACCAGGGAACCGCCACGAGAGACAATATTTGTCTTGCGCTTGTGCTTGCGAATCTGGTCAATGGTCTTGCGGGTGATGCCGCAGTGGAGGGTCACAAAGTCCACGCCGTCCTGGGCATGGAGGCGGACCACATCAATGAAGTCCTTGGCACTCAGGGTGTTGAGATCCCGCTGATAGTGAATCACACTGTCATAGACGGGTACGGTGCCGATCATGGCGGGGCACTCCTTTGTGAGCTTCTGCCGGAAGGGCTGGGTGTTGCCATGGCTGGACAGATCCATAATGGCTTCTGCACCCATGTTGACGGCAGAAAGGACCTTCTGCATTTCTACATCATAGTCCTTGCAGTCCCGGGAAACACCCAGATTGACATTGATTTTTGTGCGGAGCATGGAGCCAACGCCTTCGGGGTTCAGGCAGCGGTGATTCTTATTAGCGGGAATGACCACCTTGCCGCTGGCCACCAGAGGCATTAACTCCTCGGTGGTCATGCGTTCCTTTTTTGCCACGATTTCCAGTTCCGGGGTCACAATGCCTCTCCGGGCGGCATCCATCTGGGTTGCATAAGTTCTGGTTTCCATTGTCAGTTCTCCTTTGTATTCAATCAGATTTTAGTGAAAATATACCGGGAAAAACGGGGAAATGATTCTGTAGCGCCGGCTGTGTCCTGCCAAAAGGGTAGACTTAGGGCTGGGACACCATTCACGGAGATTGTTTTCCAATCTGCTTGAATACCGGCGCCTCCGTTGGGATAAAAGCCAACGGTTGATAATGCTGTGTTCATTGGGATACTCCTTTCAGGATTCAGCATCTCTTTTATAAAGCGACAGAGAGTGGTGCCCCCGGTCTGCCGCTGGTCAGCCTCTGCCAGAGCAAAGGCAAACACACAAATGAATTACGGGTTATTCCAATTCTTCAAGATAAGCCCTTTCGTTTGGGGCTTTCATAATACTGCTCATAATGCAGCCGCCTGCGGCTCCTGCCTTCAGTACGGAGTCGATATTCTCCGGCCCAATGCCTCCAATGGCATAGACGGGAATGGTCACGGCCTTGCATACCCCGCTCAGAAAGTCCAGACCACGGCCCGGAAGTCCTTTTTTGCAGTCGGTATCAAAGATATGTCCTGCCGTAATATAAGTGCAGCCCAGCTTCTGGGCCTCCAGAGCATCTTCTACACAGTGACAGGAGGCACCCAAAATAGAAAATTGGGCTTTTTCCTGAGGGGTCATAGTGCGCAGAAGAGGCAAAGGCAGGTGAATGGCCTGTGCGTGTAATGCAATGGCTACATCAATAAAGCTGTGGAGAATGCAGGGAACATTTTGGGCCTTGCAGATTTCAAGGGCCTCTTGTGCAAGGGCCTGATACTCTGCGGCAGATAGATCTTTCTCACGCAGAACAATTCCGGCAGGATGGGCAGCTGCAATGCGGCCTAAACGCTGCACAAAGTCATCCCGACACAGCTTCCGGTTGGTAATACATAGAATCTTAGACATAGAGGTAATCGTTTAGGACTGGTTGCAGGCCCTGTCCTTCCATATCATCGTACATCTGGTGGAAGCTCCGGCTGTCATCAATTTCAAACTGCTCGTCGCCCTGGCTTTCCTCTGTTTCCTTACCGGTGTATTTGCTCTCATGGTCACCGATACCGGTGGAGACACCGGCGGAAACCTTGGTGGCGGCAATTTTTACGATTCCGTTGCGGAACTGCTCGCTTTCCCGGGAGGAGACGGTAATGCCTGCAAAGGGAAGGAAAATCCGGTAGGCACAGAGAATCTGACACAGCTGTGTTTCGCCTACATCCAGGGGATTGATTTTATCGTTGTTGATGATAGGCCGCAGTCTGGGGCAGGACAGGGAAATCTCTGCCTGGGGGTATTTGCGCTGCAAATAGTAGGCGTGAAGGCCGGTAGCCAGAGCGTCCTTACGGAAATCCGACAGACCCAGAAGCGCTGAAAGAGCGACTCCACGCATACCGCCCCGGAGGGCTCGCTCCTGAGAGTCGAACCGATAGGGCCATACCCGCTTGTGTCCCATGAGATGCAGGGTTTCATATTTATCTGCATCATAGGTCTCCTGAAACACGGTCACATAATCCACGCCGCAGGTGTGCAGATAGTGGTACTCATCCGTGTTGACAGGATAGATTTCCAGGCCCACCATGCGGAAATACTTCCGGGCCAGCTTGCAGGCTTCGCCAATGTACTTGACATCGCTCTGCGCTCTGCTCTCTCCCGTGAGGATCAGAATTTCCTCCATGCCGGAGTCTGCAATGACTTTCATTTCGTGCTCAATCTGCTCCATAGTGAGCTTCATACGCTTAATGTGGTTGTAGCAGTTGAAGCCACAGTAGACGCAGTAGTTTTCGCAGTAGTTGGCAATATAAAGAGGAGTAAAGAGGTAGACGGTGTTTCCAAAGTGCTTGCTGGTCTCCATCCGGGCCTTTTGGGCCATCTGTTCCAGAAAGGGCTGTGCGGCAGGGGAGAGCAGGGCTTTGAAGTCTTCAATGGAGCAGGTTTCATGCTCCAGAGCAGCCCGTACCTCTTTGGCGGTGTACTTGTGATAGTCATAGGAATTCATATGCTCCATGACGGTGGGGCGGATGTCAGACTGGAGCTGCTCCATACCGGGCATATATTCCATGTGATTGCTGCGGCTGGAAGGATCGGTTTCCAGACGGTGCTTTTTGGACAGCGCTTCCGCAGAAAGGAAGGCAGAATCCACAAAAAACTGGTTTTCCATACTGCCCCTCCTTTAGTTGCGGAGAAAGCCCGTGAGGGGGTCAGAGGCGGAGGCACCACGAACCAGAACTCTGCCAAGACCGGACAGATAGGCCTTACGGCCTGCCTCAATGGCCTGACGGAAGGCAGAGGCCATCATGGGAAGGTCACCGGCGGTAGCCAGTGCGGTATTGGCCATAATGGCGGCAGCACCCATTTCCATGGCTTCGCAGGCCTGAGAGGGTCTGCCGATGCCTGCATCCACAATGATGGGAAGGTCAATTTCATCAATGAGGATCTGGATAAACTCCCGGGTAGCCAGACCCTTGTTGGAGCCGATGGGGGAGGCCAGAGGCATAATGGTGGCAGCACCGGCATTGACCAGGTCCCGGGCTGCGTTCAGATCAGGATACATGTAGGGCATGACCACAAAGCCTTCCTTTGCCAGAATTTCCGTGGCCTTGATGGTCTCCTGATTATCAGGCAGCAGGTATTTGGAGTCACGCATGATTTCCACCTTTACAAAGTCACCGCAGCCCAGCTCTCTGGCCAGACGGGCAATCCGGACGGCCTCCTGTGCATCTCTTGCGCCGGAGGTATTGGGCAGCAGGGTGACACCCTTGGGAATGAAGTCCAGAATGTTTTCCTGCTCTTTGGTATTGGCACGACGCACAGCAAGGGTGATGATTTCTGCACCGGCATCCTTCACGGCGGATTCAATGAGCTTCATAGAGTATTTGCCGGAGCCGAGAATGAAGCGGGAGTGAAATTCATGTCCGCCAATCAGCAGAGGGTCTGTGTGATTCATAATCAATTCCTTCTTTCTTAAGGTTCAAAATGTTGTGCTAGAATCCGAAGCACCATATGGGCCTCATGGGCGGCACATACCATGACCCGGGAGGAGACCAGACTGTGGCTTTCTGCCACATCGCTGACCAGATCTCCGCAGAGGTAAAAGTGCTTGGTAATTCTTTTGGTTTGAATGGCATTGGCAGAGCCAAGCCCTGCCATGCCGGAGGCGGCAATCAGATAGGCGTTGGGCAGCTGTTCCAAAACACCGTTGGTCAGCATGGCCTTTGCCTCTGCATTGTCGAAGGCCTCACAGATGAAGTCTGCTTTACACAGAAGGGAATAGAAATTTTCCTCTGTGATTCGTTCTGTGTGGGATTCTATGTCCAGATAAGGGGAAATGTCTTTTAATATTTCTGTCAGGGCTTCTGTCTTGAACAGGCCCACCTGATTTGCACGATACTGCTGCCGGTGAAGGTTGGAAATGTCCACCCGGTCAAAGTCAATCAGAATGAGCTTTCCGATTCCGGCTCTTGCCAGAGAAATGGCAATGTTGGAGCCTAAACCGCCCAGACCGCAGACTGCCACGGTGGTTTCTTCCAGACGGGCCTGAAGTGCTTCTCCGTGACGCTCTGCAAGAGCCGCCCGAAGTGCTTCTTTCGTTGGAACAGGGGGCAACTCAGCCACCTCCTACAAAGCTGACAATCTCAATGGAGTCGCCTTCTTGCAGGACCACATGTTCGTATTGAGATTTTGGGACAATGTCGCCGTTACGCTCCACAGCGATTCGTTTGGGGTCGTAAGTGGTGGTAGATAAATAGTCCGCCAGCGTTTGCCCCCGGGCCTCCACAGCCACTCCGTTAATGGTAATCATGTAATCCCTCCAGATAAAAATAAAACGGGAAGATACCGATTTGGTATCTTCCCGTAATCTAGGCGTAACATCAGCTTCCCTACGTTGGCATTATCCAAATCAGGTTCACGGGTCGAAGGTCATACCTTCCTCTCAGCCTGTCATACAAGCTCCCCTTGCGATTAAATTGTATTTATTGTACACCTGCTTTCGGAGAAATGCAAGTGCTTATTGATAAATTCTACAAAAAAACTGAAATAGTCTCCGTGCTACAGTCCCAGAACCTGAATCAGAAGAATCCAAGCCATACCGTAATAGGTCACAACAGCCACCAGGTCATTGATGGTGGTAATCAGAGGACCGGAAGCCACGGCGGGGTCGATGTTCAATTTCTTAAATATAATAGGCACAATGGTACCCGTGATGCTGGAAAGCAGCATGGAAACCAACAAAGCGATGCCGGTACACAGGGATACGGAGAACGCCAGGGTTGCAGTCTCGCCCTTGAGCAAAAACAGATACAGTCCAATGAACACAAAGGACAGAACACCCAGAATAAAGCCATTGCACAGGCCCACCCGAGCCTCTTTTGCAACCAGAGCCAGTTTCTGTTTTCCTGTGAGCTGTTCGTCCATGAGGACACGAATGGTAATTGCCAAAGACTGGGTGCCTACGTTACCGGCCATATCCAGAATGAGGGACTGGAAGCACACCACCACAGTGAGGCTTGCCACAACGCTTTCAAAGAGGCCCACCACCGTGGAGACCACAAGGCCCAGACCCAGCAGAATTATCAGCCAGGGCAGACGCTTGCGGATACTTTTTTTCAGAGGTTCCTGCAAATCTTCCTCAGCAGACAGACCTGCAAGTTTTGCGTAGTCCTCGCTCATTTCCTCATCCACCACACGGGTGATGTCCTGAGCGGTCAATACGCCAATCAGCTTGTTGTTTCGATCCAGAACGGGGATGGAGTCTTCGGAATAGGCTTTGATTCTCTCGATACAGTCTTCGATTTGCTCGTTTGCGTATACATAGGGATAGGAGGTCATGGTGATTTCTTCCAAATCCGTATGCTCACGGGCAATAATCAGGTCTTTCAAATCAATGGCACCGACCAAAGTCTCGTCATCATCTACCACATAGATGGTGGAGATATTGTCGTTGTCGGCGGCCTGCTCCACAAGGTCACGCATGGCCTGACGGACACCGATGCCTCTGGAGATAGAGATATAATTGGTGCTCATCTGGCTGCCGATTTCATCTTCATGGAAGGAATTCAGCATCAGAATTTCCCCCTTGGACTCCTCTTCCAGGAGGTCAATCAGGGAATTACGATGCTCTTTGTCCATTTCCTGTAGGGCTTCTGCGGCAGCGACAGGCTCCAGCTCCGACAAAACAGCCGCTTGCTTTGGCAGGCTGAGTTCCATTAAGTAGTCGGTCAGGTGCTCGGAATAGGCCAGGATCTCTGCCAGAGCTTCGTGATTCAGGACACGGTAGAGCCTTAACCGTTCATCTTTCTTTAACAGCTCCAGGGCCAGGGCGATATCCATTTCGTGATAGGTCAGGAGCTTTTCTCCCATAAGCCTGGGAGTGAGATTGCTTCTCACAATGGAAGCAATCTCTGTTTTGTAGTCCGGGTGCTGGGAAACAGCAGGGACTTCTGCCGGATTGTTCTTTTTGTTGCTCATTGTTCCGTACCTCCTTGTACATCAAAGATGGGGGAGGTCAGCATAGGAAAGAGGGCTACAGGGCACAAAAAAACCATTGTCACCTGAAAGCGGCAATCCCACACCGACCTGTTGGTGATGTAGTGCAGCTTGGAGAACAGACAATGGAAAGTCAAGTATTAGGTAAAAACACAGTTAGACCACGAACACAGCGCGGTTCCTGGTATTTTTACAATATCGGCTTACCGTGTCTGTACTTCGACAACTACTACTGTCCATGATCTCACCTCTGTTTTAATAAATTGGCCAAAGACCTTATCTAATATACCATCTCAGGGCGGAAATGTCAATTAAGATATGAAAAAGACCTGATTTCTTTTACAGGTTTACAAAATTAAAGAATCGTCACAGCGGTCTGCACAGAACGATGGACGCAAAATGCGGGGGGAGGGGATATTGGTAAAAATTTATCTATAAAATGTTATCGATAGATATTGACTTATTTTAGGAGGTGTGTTAGAATCCAACCAGTAAGAAAGCTTACACAACCAGAACAACGGAGGTAACAACTATGAAAGGTTTTGCAATGTTAAAAATTGGAGCAACCGGCTGGGTTGAGAAGGATATTCCTGCCTGCGGCCCCATGGATGCAATCTGTAAGCCTCTGGCTCTTGCCCCCTGCACATCTGATATCCATACAGTCTGGTCCGGTGCCATTGGCGACCGGAAGGACATGATCCTGGGTCATGAAGCAGTTGGCGAAGTGGTAGAGGTCGGCTCTATGGTCAAGGACTTTAAGCCCGGTGACAAGGTGCTCATCACCGCTATTACACCCGACTGGAATTCTCTGGAGGCCCAGAGCGGTTTCCCCATGCACTCCGGCGGTATGCTCTCCGGCTGGAAGTTCTCCAACTTCAAAGACGGCGTGTTCGCTGAATATTTCCATGTCAACGATGCCGACGGCAACCTGGCCCTTCTGCCCGAGGGAATGGACCTGGGTGCTGCCACTATGCTGGCGGACATGGTTCCCACCGGCTTCCACGGTGCCGAGCTGGCCGACATCACCTTTGGTGATAATGTGGCGGTCATTGGCGTTGGCCCTGTAGGCCTCATGGGTGTCGCTGCTGCTGCCATCCGGGGCGCAGCTGAGATTTACGCAGTCGGTTCCCGGAAAAACTGCACCGACCTGGCACGGGAATTCGGCGCAACCGATATTATCAACTATCGGGAGGGCGACATTGTCCAGCAGATCATGGACAAGACCCATGGCAAGGGCGTTGACAAAGTCATTGTAGCCGGCGGCGATAACAATACCTTTGCACAGGCTCTGGAAATCCTGAAGCCCGGCGGAATCATCGGCAATGTCAACTATCTGGGCGAGGGTGACATGGTTCCCATTCCCAGAGTACAGTGGGGCTGCGGCATGGGCCACAAGCAGATCCGGGGCGGTCTGATGCCCGGCGGCCGTCTGCGTGCCGAGAAGCTGGCCCGGCTCATCATGGCTGGCAGAATCCATCCTGAAAAGCTGATTACCCACACCTTCCACGGTCTGGAGAATGTGGAGCCTGCCCTGATGCTGATGAAGGACAAGCCCAGAGATCTCATTAAGCCTCTGGTCATCATTGACTAATTTTATAAATCTATGCCTTGAGGGGAATCTACATTGTTAGGTTCCCCTCAAAAGGTATGGTATGCTTATAGGTGCAAAAAGTCCTGCTGTAAACTGGAACGCTTACAGCAGGACGATTATATTTTATAAATGAATCTGAATTTCACCGTAGGAAAGACAGTCTGTTTCGCCGCTTTCATACTTTACGAGAAGGCGACATTCTTCGTCAATTCCGCAGACCATGGCCTCCCGGTTTCCGCTGTCACGCACAACGGTAATGGACTTTCCCAGAACCAGACTGTAATGGCGGTATTGCTCCACATAGGCGCTTCGGGGGGCTGTTGTATAATAGTACATGAAGTGATTGAGAAAGGCGGCTACCAGATGGTTTTTCACATCCTTCTGGGGAGAATCAAATACAGTACCAGCAATCTCTTCCAGTTCCTCCGGAAAGCCCTCCTGTGGCGGATAGACATTCAGCCCTACCCCCAGAATGGCATAGTCCAGCAGTCCGCTTTCCAGTCCCAGAGAGGCTTCCGTCAGGATTCCACAGACCTTTTTCCCATTTACGAAAATATCGTTGACCCATTTGATCTGCGGTTTTCCTTCGGAGACCTCCTCAATGGCCTCACACATGGCAGCGGCGGCCATGGTGGTAATCTGCACCGACTCCCGGGGAGAATACCGGGTGGGGCGGAGTAAAATGCTGAAATACACCCCGGTTTCCTTGGGGGAGAAGAATTGCCGGCCACGCCGTCCTCTTCCTGCACTTTGCTGATTGGAAACGATGGTGAGGCCTTCACAGGCTCCGGCATTTGCTTTTTCCCGCAATAGGGTATTTGTGGAATTCACGGATGGAAGCACCGTAAGCTCCAAAGGCAGAAGCGATTGATTCAGATATTTCCCGATTCCCTGAGGAGACAGAATATCAGTGTTTTCTGACAGACAATAGCCCTTGTTGGTCACGGCGGAAATGGAATAGCCTTCGCTTCTCAGCTTGTCTACGGCCTTCCACACCGCAGCCCTGGAGACGCAGAGGGTCTGTGCAAGCTCCTCTCCTGAAAAATAGACGCCTTTATTGGATTCAAACAGGTTTAATATCTTTTCTTTTGTAGTCATGGAAGCTCCAATCCAATGGTGTGGGATTCCCGGTTTTTGAAATGACACAGTGCAGTCCATTGGCAGTCGCCGCAGATGGATGCCCGTTTGCCGGGGGTTAAAATGTTGTCATAAACCAGAGCCTGAAAGCTGTGATATGGCATGACAGCTCCGGGTGCCAACCCGCAGGCCCTTAAAACTTCCCGGTCATAGGATACGACTTTTTCCTGATCGGTACATACTGCGTTATGGTGATTGGGGCAGGCTCTGCAAATGATGTCGGTCTCACAGACCACGCAAACCAGAGGATTTTCTTCCAGCTCATGCTGCACCAGTGCCATATGCTTCACAAAGCTGCTGCTGTAGCCCTTACCTTCAAAAAAAGCAAGGCACATACCGTGGTGGGCACGGAGCCTGACAGGACGGCAGCTCATTGGCGCTCCTTTCCCGGCTTTACGATTTTGGAAAGTCTTTTGCAGAGGGCAAGAGCCAGTGCAATTTTCAGAAGGTCGGGAAGAACATAGGGGAAAACGCAGGTGCACAGGGCGGCCCACATTCCGATGGACTCAGCCTCTCCGGCATAGACCGCCATAAACCAGACGGTACCAAAGAGGTAACAGACCAAAAGACCTGCCGCCATGGAAAGGGCCAGACGCAGGCGGGTTCTGCCCCACAGGGCTTCCAGACCCCACATCACCAGGGCAGCAGCCAGAAAGCCCACGATATAGCCGCCGGTACTGCCCAAAAGACAGCCGATGCCGCCGGTAAACCCTGCAAAGACAGGGACACCGAATGCGCCGAGAAGCAGATAGACCAGGACGGCCAGGGTTCCCCGTTTGCCGCCCAGGGTTCCTACGGTTACAAACACGCCAAAGGTCTGCATGGTAAAAGAAACGGTTGCCGGAACGGAAATCCAGGCACAGGCGGCAATGACCACGGCAAAGAGGGCAATATAGGTCATGTCCACGGGTTTCAGCTTTGCTTTCATAGAATCTACCTCTGTCTTAGTTGTTTGATAAGAAAATTATAAGACAGAAACAGATAATTGTCAACCGTTACTGATTATTTGGTTTACAATCAATGAAGCGCTGAATTTTTTCCTCTGCGCCGGTATTTTTCAGATACACAAAGTTAAATTCCCGCTGAATGTCACAATTTTCAAGCCGGAAGGTAGCAAGGCCGCTTTGCTTTGCCAGTATTTCATAGACAAAGGAAATTCCATAGCCTTTTCTCACATATTCCAGAATCATGGGGAAGGAACTGATACAGATGGTGCGGCTGAAATGGGAAATGGATTCGTTGTATTCTGAGAGCTTGTTTTCCAAAATGGCCCTGGTGCCGGACCCTTCCTCACGGCAGAGGAGGGGTTCCTTCAGAACCTGGGAGACCGACAGGCTTTGTCCGGCAAAGGGATGGCTGGGTGCACATACACCCACAAAGGACTCCCGGCTGTAGAGGGTATATCCATATTTTGTCTTGTCAAAGTTGCCTTCGATCAAAGCGAAATCCAGCTTGCAGTTGTCAATGAGGTTCAGAAGATGGATGGTATTATCCACAATCAGGTCCAGCTGATTGTGGGGACAGGCAATAAAAGGCTCAACAAACTGCCCGATGACACATTCCCCGATGGTTTTGGTGGCACCGATGCGAAGGGCGGTAATCTGGCTGTTTCTCAGCTGATGCAGCAGATGATCCTCATTGATTTTCATAGTCCGGGCATACTGCTCCAGAATGTCGGCAGCTTTTGTTTTTTTGAGCTGCCGGTTTTCGTACAGAAAGAGCTTGCAGCCGTAGGTCTGCTCCAGGTGCTGGATGTGCTGGGTAACGGCCGGCTGTGTAATATGCATCTGTTCTGCCGCTTTGCAATAATTCATGGTGTTACAAACAGAAAGAAAAGTTTCCAGTCTGAAATCAAGCATCGTTGTCTCCTTACCCGTTGATAACATGTGCTTATGGAACTATAACTATCTATAATTTGATATTATCACAACTTTTTAGTATAATCAATGCAGCAAAAAATGTTTGAAGCAAGAAATAAGAAAAATTTGAGTTAGTAAAGGAGAATTGACATGAAAACTGTCATTATTGGTGGTGTGGCAGCCGGCACAAAAGTTGCGGCAAAGCTCCGACGCGAAGATCCGGATATGCAGGTAGAGATTTATACCAAGAGCCAGGACATTTCCTATGCAGGCTGCGGCCTTCCTTATTATGTAGGCGGCACCATTGAAACCCGGGACCAGCTCATTGTGAATTCTCCTGCGAAGTTTACTTCTCTCACCGGAGCCACAGTGTTCACCGGAAGAGAGGCCTTTGCTCTGGATGCAGCGGCCCACGAGATTCGGGTGCGCTCTGTGGCAGCCGGCACAGAGGAGACGGTGTCCTATGACAAGCTGGTGATTGCCACAGGTGCGGCCCCTGTGGTTCCCAGACTGGAGGGCGTGGAGCGGGGCGGCATCTTTGCCGTCCGTACCCCTGAGGATGCCATTGCAATCCGCAGCTACATTGAAAAGAACGACTGCAAAAAGGCCGTTGTGGTAGGTGCCGGATTTATCGGTCTGGAAATGGCAGAGAATCTGATGATGCAGAAGCTGTCCGTCACCCTGATCGACATGGAAAAGCAGATCATGCCCAACATTATGGACCCGGAAATGGCTGGCTTTGCCGCCACCCATCTGGCGAAAAAGGGGGTCAGAGTGCTGCTGGGGACTGCCGTTCAGTCCATCGAAGGCGGCGAGAAGGTAAGCGGTGTCCAGACCAGTGCAGGTCAGATTCCTGCGGACCTTGTGATTCTGTGCATCGGTGTCCGCCCTGCAACCGCATTCCTGCAGGACAGCGGCATTGAGATGTTCAAGGGCACCATTGTGGTGGATGAATACCAGAGAACCAATCTGGAGGATGTTTATGCTGCCGGTGACTGCGCCATGGTGAAAAACCGTGTGACCGGCAAGCCCCAGTGGTCTGCCATGGGCTCCACTGCCAATATTACGGGCAGAGCTTTGGCCAAGACCATGACCGGTACCGAGACCTATTACGCAGGCTGCCTGGGGACCGGCGTTGTAAAGCTTGCCGATGATCTGAATGCAGGCCGTACCGGTCTTACGGAGAAGCAGGCCAGAGAGGCGGGCTTCGACCCTGTGACCGTCATCAGCATTACCGATGACAAGGCCCACTACTATCCCGATTCCGATGTGTTTATTACAAAGCTGATTGCAGACAGAACCACAGAGAAGCTTCTGGGCATTCAGGTCCTGGGCGCAGGGGCTGTGGATAAGATGACGGACATTGCTGCCTTGGGTATTTCCGCAGGTCTCAAGGTACATGACTTTGATACCATGGACTTTGCCTATGCCCCTCCGTTCTCCACTGCAATCCACCCCTTCGTCCAGGCCTGCTATGTGCTGGAAAACAAGATGAGCGGTGCCTTTGAGACCTTTACCCCGGCCCAGTATCAGGCAGGGGAGGCAAAGGGCTATCGGGTTCTGGATGTGCAGCCTCAGCCCAAGCTCTTCGGTGCCACCTGGGTGGACCTGGGCAAGGTCAAGGGTGAGATTGAAGGAATCGGCAAGAATGAAAAGCTGCTTCTGGTCTGTGCCAAGGGCAAGAGAGGCTATCTGCTCCAGAATCGGCTGAAGCATTACGGCTACACCAACACCAGAGTTCTGGAGGGCGGCGCCTTTATGACCAATGTCAAGGTGGAACACCCTGCCGGAAAGCTGCCGCCCGAGGAAATCAAGCGGGTGAAGGGCCTGGGCTGTCTGCAGGATAAGCGGTATACCGATGTATTTAATGTCCGTGTGATTACCAGGAATGGTAAGATTACCGTTGCAGACCATCGGGCCATTGCAGAGGCTGCGGAACGGTTTGGCAGCGGCGAAGTGGCCATGACCACCAGACTCACCATGGAAATCCAGGGTGTCAAGTATGAAAAGCTGGATGATGTGATGGCCTTCCTGAAGGAGCACAACCTGATGACCGGCGGTACCGGCTCTCTGGTTCGTCCCGTGGTCTCCTGCAAGGGTACCACCTGCCAGTATGGCCTCATTGATACCTATGGCCTCAGCGAAAAAATCCATGAGCGGTTCTATCTGGGCTATCACAATGTGACCCTGCCCCATAAGTTCAAGATTGCGGTGGGTGGCTGCCCCAACAACTGCGTAAAGCCTGACCTCAACGATTTGGGTATCGTGGGACAGCGCAAGCCCATTGTGGACCTGGACAAGTGCCGTGGCTGCAAGCTGTGCCGGGTGGAAACGGCATGTCCCACCAAGGCCGTGAATGTGGAAAACGGCAAGGTCAACATTCATGCAGACTGCAACAGCTGCGGACGCTGCATGGGTAAGTGTCCCTTCGATGCCATTTCCTCCTATGCAGACGGCTTCAAGGTCTATATTGGCGGCAGATGGGGCAAGAGAGTTGCTGCCGGTCAGCCTCTGAGCCGGATCTTCACCACGGAGGAGGAAGTCCTGGATGTGGTGGAGCGGGCCATTCTCTTCTTCCGCAACGAGGGTATTACCGGGGAACGGTTTGCAGATACCATCAAGCGGCTGGGCTTTGACTATGTGGAGGATAAGCTCCTGAATGAGAAAGTGGATAAGACTGCCATTCTGGAAAAGAAGGTAAAGGGCGGCGCCACCTGCTGAAAAAGCCGAAATTTAAAAGAAATCTAAAAAATGTCGTCCTCTTGGAAACAATTCTAAGAGGACGATATTTTTTTGAAATAATTTAAAAAATCCTGTCACTTTTTGTTCCGCCGATGCGTCTATAGTATATAAGAAAAAATCAAACAGAGAAAATTTTAAGGAGAATCTATTATGAAAACACTGTCCGTCCGCATTCTATCGCTTACGCTTGCACTGGTGCTGCTTCTGAGCGTGGCGGGATGTTCCAAAAAAGAAACTGATATTGATGCCGATGCTGTTTTGCAGTCCCTTTTGACTCAGGTGCAGTATGCCACAGAGTTGTCTGCTGTGGGAGAAAATGCAGTCCTGTATTTCCCCGATCTGCCCCAGGGGACTACCATTGAGCTTTACACCGGAAGCGGCTATTTTGCCGATGAAGTGGCCCTGCTGAAGCTGCCCAAGGCCTCTGACGGCAGCGCCGCCATGGAGGTGGTGAAGAAGCATCTGGCAGAGCTTCGCAACCAGTTTATGAACTATGTGCCCGAAGAGGTGGGCAAGATCGACAATGCCGTGACCCGGCAGGCAGGCCCCTACCTGTTCCTCTGCATTACCGGCGATGTGAAAGCTGCAAATCATGTTTTGGAGAACATGTCCGAGGCATCCGGTGCACAGCCTGTGTCCACAGAGGGTCAGACCACAGAGAATTCCTCTGCGGAAACCCAGTCCGTCCAGGAGCCTTCCACGGATGCCGCCCAGGCACCCGGCACCTCCACAGGGAGCTATCCTGCTCTGAAGAGTAAGGAAGGCACTTACCACGACTATGGCACCGGTGCCATCCGGGTGGACAATACTGCATTTGAACAGTATACCTATGTAGACCCTGCTGCTGAGGCCTATGCCGGAATCGTGAACAAGGTGGCCCAGGAACTGAAGGGACAGACCAAGGTCTATGACCTGGCAATCCCCACCGCCGTGGGCATTGTGCTGCCCGACGATATCGCTGAGATTCTGCCCAGCAACAGCAATCAGGCAGAGGCCATCAAATCCATTTTTGAAAAAATGAGCGATGATGTCATCACCGTCAACTGCTTTGACAACATGATGGCCCACCGGGACGAATACCTCTATTTTCACACAGACTACCACTGGAATGGCCGTGGTGCTTACTATGCCTATGAATCCCTGTGCAAGACCATGGGAGTAGAGCCTGTTTCTCTGGAAGAGCGGACAGAAAAGCAGTTTGAGGGCTTCCTTGGAGTTTTGTACTGGCAGAACAGCGGAGAGGATTCCGTCCTGGCAGCAAATCCCGATACTGTCTATGCCTATTGCCCCAAGTCCCAGAATGCAACCATGAAGTACACCGACGAGGATGGAAATACCTATGACTGGGAAATCATCTCCGATGTGACCGACTGGGCAGCTTCCACCAAGTACAGCACCTTTGCAGGTGCAGATAATCCCATTGCAGTATTCACCAACCCCGATGTGACCGACAATTCTGTGTGTGTCGTGGTGAAGGAATCCTATGGAAACGCCCTGCTGCCTTATCTGGTGGACCACTACAGCACAATTTATGAGATCGACTACCGCTATTGGGATGGAGATTTGGTCTCCTTCGCCAAGGAGAAGGGGGCAGATGATCTGATCTTTGCCAACAACCTGACCATGATCGGCAGTAACTTTCTCATTGGAAAGCTGGCAAATATTGTAAAGTAAGAGGAACCCGGACATGGTATTTAGCAGCCTGTTATTTCTGACCCTGTTTCTGCCCCTGACACTGATTTTGTATTATCTGCTGCCGGAACGCTTTAAAAATACTCTGCTGCTTCTGGTGAGTCTGGTATTCTATGCCTGGGGCGAACCCACCCACATCTTTCTGATGCTGGTGACCACGGTGTATATCTGGTTTTTGTCCATGGTCATGGAGCGGTGCAAGGAGCAGGGAAAAACCGGAATTGCCAGAATCCTCATGATTCTGTGCCTGATTTTCAGCCTGGGAACCCTGGCGTATTATAAATATTTTGGATTTATTTTGGAGAACCTGCCGTTTTTGCAGAATCTGGCCCTGGAGGCTCCGGCCCTTCCCATCGGTATTTCCTTCTATACCTTTCAGGCCCTGTCCTATGTCATCGATGTATACCGGGGCGATGTGAAGGCGCAGAAGAGCTGGGTCAACTTTTCCATGTATATCAGCTTCTTTCCCCAGCTCATCGCCGGTCCCATTGTGCGGTATTCGGATGTGGAGAACCAGCTGCAGAACCGAACACACTCGGTAAAAAACTGCTACTTCGGTACCATCCGCTTTACCATGGGCCTGGGCAAAAAGGTGCTCCTTGCCAATCAGATCGGTAAGCTCTGGGAGGAAATCTCCTCCATGAACCAGCTCAGCACCATGGGGGCCTGGCTGGGTGCAGTGGCCTTTGCCTTGCAGATTTATTTCGATTTTTCCGCCTACTCTGATATGGCCATCGGCCTGGGCCGGATGTTTGGCTTCCGCTTTCCGGAAAACTTTCGCTATCCCTATGAGTCCAAAAGCATCACGGAATTCTGGCGTCGGTGGCATATTACCCTGGGTACCTGGTTCCGGGAGTATGTGTATATCCCCCTGGGCGGCAATCGGAAGGGAAAAGCCCGCCTGGTGCTGAACCTCTTTGTGGTGTGGGCCCTTACGGGCCTGTGGCATGGAGCTGCATGGCAGTTCCTGTTCTGGGGCTTGTACTATTTTCTGTTCCTCGCCATGGAGAAGTTCTTCCTGCTGCGCTGGATGGAGAAGTGGCCCGGTGCAGTCCAGCATCTCTATGCCCTGCTGGTGGTTGTGGTGGGCTGGGTCATGTTTGCGTGTCCCAATTTCAGCACAGCCTGGAGCTTCTATAAGGCCATGCTGGGTATTGGAGTTCCCTTTGCAGATCCCGGCGCTCTGTTCGCTCTGACCGGCAACGCCCTGCTGCTTGTGATTTTGTGCCTGGGCGCAACAGAACTTCCCAAGCGGTGTGTCCGCAGCCTTCGCCATGCAATGAAGCCGGCCTGGTTTGAGTGGCTGACCTATGGAACGGTACTGATTGTGCTTTGGGGGTCCATTGCCTTCCTGGTTGCAGATTCTTATAATCCCTTCCTGTATTTTCGGTTTTAGGAGGTTCATATGAAACGGAACCGCTTTTTCTTTATTGTGTTCTTTTTCTTTTCCCTGCTTCTGCTGGCGGCATTCACCTTTTTCCTGCCCACAGAGGAATTTTCCCAGATGGAAAACCGGGTTCTGGCCCAGAAGCCTCATTTCTCCTTTCAGGAGCTGAAGGACGGCCGGTTCCAGACGGGCCTTTCTGATTTCCTCAGCGATCAGGTGCCTCTGCGCACCATGTGGATTAAGGCCAACACGACGGCCCAGAAGCTCACCGGACAGAAGGAAATCAATGAGGTGTATCTGGGAAAGGATCACTACTATTTCCAGAAATTCACCGATCAGAGCTATTCCTCCTCCCGGATGATTTCGGTCTTTCGGATGATAGAGGGAATGGCCCAGAAGCAGACCGTTCCAGTCACTATGATGCTGGTGCCCAGTCCCGGCACGGTGCTTTCGGATAAGCTTCCTAAGAATGCACCATATTATAATGAGAATTTAGTGTATGACACGGCAAAGCAGCTTTTTTCCGGCAAGTTTGTGGACCTGCGGGAGACATTTAAGGCCCACAGTGCAGATACCCAGCTGTATTTCCGCACGGACCACCACTGGACCGCAAAGGGTGCCTGTCTGGCCTATGAGGAATATTGCAGACTGATGGGCACAGAGCCGAAGCAGTACGATCTGAAAGAGGTGTCCGGGGAGTTTTACGGCACCATCTATTCCAAGGTCCTGGACGGTGCGGCAAAGCCGGACTCCGTTCTGGCCCCTGTGAACCTGCCCAAGGTGCAGGTCACTTATGACGACGGCACCCAGTCCGATACCATCTATCGGGAAGAGTTTCTTCAGAAAAAGGACAAATACGCCTACTTTTTCGGAGGAAACTGGGGAAAGGTGACCATCCGGACAGAAGCTCCTACCAAAGAAAAAATCCTGATTATCAAGGATTCCTTTGCCAACTCCTTTGTCCCCTACCTTCTGGGGGACTATGCAGAGATCACCATGCTGGATTTGCGATATTTTAAGGGCAATGTGGAGGATGTGATTCAGGAAAGCGGCTGCACACAGATTCTGTTCCTTTACGAGACTTCTAATTTCCTGACAGATACAGGAATTGCACGGCTGGAGCCTCGGGGAAAAGCAGCACCTTAATATGAAATGAGGTGGACGACATAAAGCACATGAACAGAATCGGGCTGTCTCTGCTGTTTCTCCTGTTTTTGATGGGAGCTGTCAATATCATTCTGAGCGTTTCCCGGGGCAGAGAGAGCACGCAGAGGCCGGAGCAGACCACAACCGCTGCCGGTGTCAGTGAAGAGTCTCTTCTGATTGGAGATTCCCGCATGGTGGGTCTGGCAGAATATGCAGATCTGCACGGTGCACACTTTTTTGCCAATATCGGCATGACGGTTTATAATGCCAGAGATATCCGGGTATCCATCCCCAATGTGGGAAAAGTAACACTGGAAGAATTGCTTAATGGCAGAAAATATGATAAAATCTATCTCATGTTAGGAATCAATGAGCTGGGGTATGAGGAGCAGCAGACCGTTGAACAATATGAAAGTCTGCTGAGCTTCATCAGAAAGACACAGCCGGAGGCCAATATCTTTCTGATGGCAAATCTCCATGTAACACAGAATCGCTCCGGCACAGATGAATTCATTAACAATCCGGCAATTGACCGTTTTAATCAGGCGGTGTTTGGTCTGGCAGACGGAAAGACAGTGTTCTATCTGGATGTCAACAGCCTGTTTGATGATGAAACGGGCAGCTTGGCGGAGGAAGAAAGTACAGACGGGGTTCACCTGCTGGCCGAGGGCTATGAGAAATGGGGACGCTGGCTGGAAGAGAAAAGCAGCGAGGTGCTGGGCGGCACATAAGGAGATAAACTGTGCTGAATGAGAGAGATTTTTTTGTAGAAAGTATCCGCCAGTGTGAAAGCAGTATGTATGTTCTGGCATATGGAATATTAAAGAATGAAGAAGATGCTGCGGATGTGATTCAGGAATCCATCCTGAAAGCCTATTGCAGCCTGGATACCCTGAGAAGCAAGAAACAGTTTCGCTCCTGGATGATGAGCATTGTTCATAATACGGCCGTGGAATTTCTGCGGAAGAATGGAAACACTGTGGAGTTAGAGTCCCAGGAAGAGCTGGCAGCCCCGGAAGTGGACAGCGACACCAGGCTGACTGTGCGGGAGGCCGTGCAGCAGCTGCGGCTGCCATATCGATTGGTCATCATCCTGTTTTATTATCAGAGTTACTCTGTGCAGCAGATTTCTACCATTACCTCCACACCGGCAGCGACGGTAAGACAGCAGCTGTCACGAGGAAGGAAAATGCTTGCATCGATGCTAAACAGGGAGGATTTTGTGAAATGAAACACTTTGACAAAGAAATTTTGGACTCCATCTCCCAGCAGGATATGGAGGTGCCCAAGCATGTGCATGATAAAATTGAAGAGACTCTGTTAAATCTTCCTGAGCGGGTAGAAAAACCAAAAATTCATGTAATCAGAAGAATCATGCTTCCTGTGGCGGCCTGTATGGCCTTTATATTTCTGGGCCTGATGCCCAATGTCAGCGCAGCCTATGCCAAGGCAGTGGATAACATTCCGGTGCTGGGCAGTCTGGTGCGGGTGTTTACCATCCGAAACTATGACTTTTCCAATGAAAATTATGAGCTGAAGGTGAATGTGGCACAGGTGGAGGATGAAGAGAATCCCGCAGCAGGGGAGCACATTAACAAAAATATAGACCAGCTGACCGGCGCAGTGATGGAACAGTTTTACCACGATATGGAGCTTTCCAACAACAACGGACACGGCACCATCCATGTGGACTATGAGACCATGACCAATACAGAGCAGTGGTTCACACTGAAGCTGACGGTCACGGAGATTGCAGCCAGCAGCAACACGTATTTTAAGTTTTACCACATCGACCGCACCACTGGAAACTATGTGACCTTAGGCTCTCTGTTTGAAAAGGAAGATTTTGAGGTTCTGGAGCAGTGGATTGTGGACGATATGAAGGCCCAGATGGAAGAAGATCCCCAAAAGGTCTATTGGGTGGAGCAGACAGAGCTGGGCCAGACCCTTACGGCCCTGGAGGAAGACCAGAATTTCTATTTTAACGACGATGGGAATTTGGTCATTGTATATGACAAGTATGAGGTAGGCCCCGGCTCTATGGGCTGTCCGGAATTCGAGATTCCCCGGGAGGTATACCAGAGCTACCTGCGCTACCAGCCGGGAAAATAAGGAGCTGCACGGCGTATCCGATTGAAGCTGGAGCAGCACCAAAAAAGAAAATGACAAGGGACGGTTTTGCATACACCAGATAAGGAAGTAATTGCAAAATACGCATTTATCTGGTAATGTTGAACTGAGTTATTCATAACCATTTATCAGGGGTGATCCTTCGGGATTGTCCCTGATTTTTGCTTTATCCGATAACGGCATAAGGATAGTAAGCATCGTCTTTTGCCGATAAAAGGCGATGCTTGAGGGAAATCTCAAACCCTTTTCAAAACAGGAAAGCGCACGGCTCCCAAAAAATAGTGAGCAAATTCAGCAGACTATGCGTATCATTCTGAAAAAGATAAAGTGTTAAGATAATCAAAATAATTCTTACACTCTTTATATGCTATTTACAATTTACAAAAAGCGATTATAATGGTGGTGCAGCGAAAGCCTGTCGCTGCATTAACTATGTCTGATATGGGGGGCAGATATCATGAACACAAAATCCAGATTATTTGAAGCTATTCCGGAGAAAAGTCTCCGGGAATGTGCCAGAGCTTATTTGGGAGAGGAATTGTGTTCGGCAAAACTGCTGGATGGCGGATTATTCAACACGACTTATCGAATTGAAACGGAAAATAAAACAGCTATCCTGCGCCTTGGCCCTGTTAACAGGCAGTATCTGTTGCCTTATGAACGCAGGCTCATGGATGCGGAGTGTATCGCAGGGGATCTGTTGGAAAGGCACCGGATTCCTACATCAAAAATCCTTGCTGTCGATTGTAGTCGGATACTGCTCCCGAGAGATATTATGGTCGTTGCATGCATTCCGGGTGTCAGTTTATCTACCATAGAGGTTCCCCGTGAGAAAAGCAGAGAAATTAACTATCTTACAGGAAAATTGACGAAAAAAATTCATGAGATAACTGCAGCTGAGTCACTGAGAGCTTTTGAAAAGCCTTTCGGAAGAATCGGATCTGTTGTTGCAGGCTTTGGTGGGACAAGCTGGAGCGAGGCTCTGCGCATAGAGATTCACCTTTGGAGAACGCAGGCAGAAACCATCGGCCTGTTCACAGCATCGGAATTTGACCGATTTGAGCGGATCTTTAAGAAGTTTTCCTCCTTGTTTGATGCAGGCTGTCAGGTGCCAAGACTGGTCCATGCAGATCTCTGGGCAGGGAATCTTCTGGTGGATCAGCAAGGGAATCTTCTGGCACTCATAGACTGCGACCGTGCTTTTTTCGGAGATCCTGAGTTTGAATTTGCCACAGGCTGGCTTGCCGGAGCAGATTTTTGCAGGGGCTATGGCTCCTGGCCGGATGATTCTGATGACGGAGTCCTGCGCCGGAGATTATACAGGTTTTTGCTCAATTTGGAGGACTGCTATGTTCACCTGGGAGAGTATAATAATTTCCAGGAAGGGAAGGCCCTTTGCGTTGATGTACTGCAAGAATTGGAAGCCTTGGAGAGCGTGTAAGAACTATATTCTGTTACATATCTTCGGATTCTCTTAACACTTAGGAAATCCAAATGCATATTCATAAGGGTAGCGAATATAGAAAATAGAGGTAGGTTTTCGGGGGAAAGTGTCTGCATTATCTTAGCGAGCATACCGTTTATGCTCCCAAGAGTCATAAAACGGTGCAATCGTCAGGAGCGTGCTCCTAAAACCTCTCGGAGAAAGTATACAAAAATAAGCAGCAGGTGTCGGAATATCAATATGCCGACACCTGCTGTTCTTCTTAAAACTTCCTTATGGGGCATACCCTTTTCCATCCCTTGTTTTTTTGCACCCTGATAAAATTCCCGAAAGACCATGGAGGTCTTCCGGGAAAAGGGGGGAGATGGTGAAAGTCGAGGTTGTATCAGTCCTTCTTTGCTCCACTGACTATAGAATAGTAGGCGTTGGAGGTGAGCCGGTATACCAGGGTATAGAAGATACCGAAAATCAGGAAGCAGCAGACTGTGGTGACAATCAGAAGCTTTGTATTCCAGAGGTTAAAGATCAGAAGCATCTTATGAATCATGGGGAACGCAAAGGCCAGATGAATTCCGGCAGTAAGAAGAGGCAGGAAGAAGACCGTAAGCATCTGAGAGTTGATGGATTTTCGGATGTCCCGCTTTGTCATGCCCACCTTCTGCATGATCTCAAACCGGGCCTGGTCTTCATAGCCCTCCGAAATCTGCTTGTAGTAAATAATGAGCACCGCAGCGGCAAGAAATACCAGACTCAGCATAATTCCAATGAAGAACAGACCGCCAAAAAGGCTGTAGTAGCTGGAGCGTTCGGATTCCAGACATTCCCAATTTGCGGATGCGTAGAACTGGTCAGGGACATCAATCCAGTCCGTATCCCGAAGCTCCTTATACAGGTCGATTTTCTCCTGTGCAGTCAAATCCAGGTCAAAGCCATAGTACCAGCAATACTGGACCAGAGGATCTCCCTTAAAGTTTGCCAGAGACTGCCAGGGAGCAACCGCCGCTTCCAGGTCCGGCACAAACACAAACAGAGTGGGAATGACGGTCATGGCAGAATTTCCGTTGCTGATCCAATCGTCTACCACCTCTTTCACCTGGTATTCCGGGCCTTCGGACATCTGAAAGGTAGAGGCGGTGTATTCGGTACGATAGGGATATATGAGAACTTCGTCTTGTTCAAGGGTCTGCTGTTTGCCCATCATGGAGTTGTAGTCCTCCAGGGGGATGAGGTAAAGCAGCAACGGTGTAGAAGCGGAATGGACATTGACCAGGTATATGTTATCGGTATTATACTGAAATACACCCCCGCTCAGGTAACCGGCGGTGTAGCCCATGCGGTAGTCATATACGTTCTCCGGCAAAATGTCCTGCTTTTTCAGAAACGAGAGGACATTTTCACGGGAGGGGGCGATAGCCTCCTCATCCACACCTTCCAGCTTGTCAACGGTATAATTCAGGTTGAGGTCTCTGGGGTATCGGCTGTGCAGGCTGTCTTCGGACCCTGCAAACAGGGCAGTGGTGGAACTGAGCATCACCAGTACCATGGTCAGCAGGACGCAGATGGAGGCCAGACCGGTACCATTTCGCTTCATTCGGTATGCCATGGAAGAGACACTGACAAAGTGATTGGCTTTGTAGTAATAGTTTTTATTCTTCTGTAGAATCCGGCAGATGGTTACGGAACCGGCGATAAACAGGAGATAGGTTCCGCAGATGACCATAATCACGGCAACGAAGAAAAAGCTAAGGGTGTTGACAGGGTCATCAATGGTGATGGCCAGATAATAGGCCCCGGCCAAAAGCACCAGGCCCATGAGGGTGAGCAGCCATTTTGCCTTGGGCGGCTTTTCGCCCAAGCTCTCACTGCGAAGCAGCTCCACAGGATTGCTCAGAGACACCTGACGCAGAGCGTTGAGAAATACCAGTCCGAAAATGACACCGAAAACCAGCAGGGTTTGGACAATGCTATGGGTGGAGACGGAAAAATCATAGGTTACATTCATGGATACGATATTGACCAGCAGCAGCTCAAACAGCTTGGACAGGGCAATTCCCAGGGCCATGCCCACGACCAGTGCCAGTCCGGCAATGATGAGGGTTTCCCAGACCAGGATTCGGCATATGTTCCGCTTTCCCATACCGAGAATGTTGTACAGACCGAATTCCTTTTTCCTGCGGCGAATCAGAAAAGAATTGGAATAAAACAGAAACAACAGAGCAAAGAACCCGATGACCCAGCAGCCAAAATTCAGGATGCCGGCAATGGTTTCCCCTCCGGTCATGGCTTTCACCGTTGGGCAATCCACAAGAAAGATGATGATATAGTGCATCATGACCATTCCGATGCAGGTGAGGATATAGGGCAGATACAGCCGTTTGTTTTTGCGGATGCCGTCCCAGGCCAGTTTGGGATAGAAGCCTGATTTCATACCCGATCACCACCTGTCGCAAGCATGGTCAGCGTGTCGGAGATTTTCTGATACAGCTGGTCGTTGGTGCTGTTTCCACGGTAGATTTGATGGAATACCTCACCGTCCTTGATAAACAGCACACGGCTGGCATGGCTGGCAGCCTTCACGGAGTGGGTCACCATTAAAATGGTGCGGCCGTCCTGGTTGATTTTACGGAACAGCCACAACAGCTCATCTGTGGCCTTGGAGTCCAGCGCACCGGTGGGCTCGTCTGCCAGAATCAGCTTGGGGTCTGTGATGATGGCTCTGGCCACGGCGGCCCGCTGCTTCTGTCCGCCGGAAATCTCATAGGGGTATTTTTTCAGCAGAGAATCGATGCCCAGCTGAGCGGCAATGGGCTGCAATTTTTGCTGCATTTCCCGGTGGGGCTTTCCTGCCAGCACCAGAGGCAGATAGATATTATCCTCTAATGTGAAGGTATCCAGCAGATTGAACTCCTGAAATACAAAGCCCAGATTGTCCCGGCGAAAGGCGGCAATATTGCTTTCCTTCACCTGGGAAAGGTCCTGTCCGTCCAGAATGACCCGGCCTGCTGTGGGTTTGTCCAGAGCGGCCAGAATGTTCAGCAGGGTTGTTTTACCGGAGCCGGATTCGCCCATAATGGCAATATATTCTCCCTGTTCTACGCTGAAAGACACATTCCGCAGGGCCTCCACCTTATTTCCGCCGAAGCGGGTGGTATAAATTTTCTTGATGGCGCTTACTTCCAGAATACTCATAACAAACATCCTCCTTTGGAATTTCTGTGTCTATTGTAGCAAAAGGAGGATTTGCATTGCCATAGAATCGGCTTACAAATCCCCCTTGAAATCTAACAGTTTTGTAAGGAGTTATTCCACTTCCAGCCGGGACTGGGAAAGGTCGATGGTGATGCAGGTTCCCTTGTCCACAACCGACTCTGCCTGAATGGTATGGCCCAGATTGGTGCAGATCCGTTTGCACAGGTAAAGGCCGATTCCGCTGGCCTTTTGGTCGGTTCTGCCGTTATAGCCTGTGTATCCGTTTTCAAAAATCCGGGGAAGGTCCTCCGGGGCAATGCCGATGCCGGTATCGGTGATACACAGCTTCTTTTCCGGTGCAAGGGAAATGGTAATGCTGCCGGAGGGGGTGTATTTGAGGGCGTTGGACAGGACCTGCTCGATGACAAAGGACAGCCATTTCTCGTCGGTAATGACGGTGGTATTGACACCCTCATAGACCAGCTTCAGCCTGCGGCCGATGAATTCACCGGCAAATTTTTTGACGACCTGCCGGATGATGGAATCCAGATCATAGGATTTAATCACATAGTCACTGGATTTGGTATCCAGCTTCAGGAACATCAGTACCATTTCCACATACTGCTCCACCCGGAACAGGTCTGCGGACAATTTTCTGGACAAAGCAGAATCATCATTTTGCAGGTTCAGCCGCATGGAGGCAATTGGCGTCTTGATCTGATGGGCCCAGACGGTATAGTAGTCCACCATATCGGCATACTGACGGCTTGCGGCAGTGCAAAACGCAGACTGCTGCTGGCAGAGCAGACGGATGATGTTCTGATAGGCGGCCTCTTCAATGCCGTCAATCCGGGGAAACTCCTCTGTAAGGGCATCGGTCAGGGTACGGATTTGGGCCAGTCTCCGGGCCTTTTTCTTTACCCGCCGGAAATCCATCCATATCAGCAAAGCCCCCGCCAGAAGACACAGAGCCGTGGGGTACAAAACGGCTTTTACGGGAAGCCGGTAAAGTGCAAAGGACAGGAGAAACAGAAAACAGAACAGCAGGCCAGCCAAAAAGTCCCGCCGCCGCTGCCGGAGGTATTGGAAAAACAGGTTCATAGGGGCCGCCTTTCTCTCAGTCTGAGACCACATAGCCCAGGCCGAATTTGGTTGTGATGAAGTCCCTGAGACCTGCTGCATCCAGCTTTTTCCGCAGACGGTTCACATTGACAGACAGGGTATTTTCATCCACAAAGCTGTCGGACTCCCAAAGTGCATTCATGAGCTTTTCCCGGCTGACCACCTTTCCTTTGTTCTGCATAAGAATCAGCAGGATTTTATACTCATTTTTGCTGAGGGGGATTTTTTCTTCCCCATAGGAAAAGGTGTTGTCTCCGGTGTTGAGCAGGGCACCCCGATGCTCCAGCACTGGCACGGCGGCTGCAAAATCATAGGTTCTGCGGAGCATGGCCTGGATTTTTGCCATGAGCACGCTTTGGTCAAAGGGCTTTGCAATAAAATCGTCACCGCCCATGTTCATTGCCATTACAATATTCATGTTATCAGAGGCGGAGGAAATGAAAATAATAGGCACCTTGGAGGCCTTGCGAATCTCACTGCACCAGTGGTATCCGTTAAAAAAGGGAAGTCCGATGTCCAGCAGAATGATATGGGGGTCAAAGGCAGCAAACTCTGCCATGACATTGCGGAAATTCCGGACACAGTGCACCTGCAATTCCCACATTTCGGCCTGTTCTTTGATGGCCTGTGCAATTCCCATATCATCTTCTACAATCAGTAATCGATACATGCTTCCACCTTCGTTTCATAGGATTGGTTCATACAAAAAAGAGCTGCCGATCAGTTCAGCAGCTCTATAAATTTGTCAAGAAATGCTTCTTCGCCATAGGTGTTCATTTTGCAAAACATGGCTTGGCTGCCGCCGGCGGTGATTGCGGAGACATGGACAGAACCCGGTTCGGCCTGAAATAAAGTCACACTGAGGCTGACACGATTGCCGCCCAGGTAGCTGTATCGCTCAAAGACACGAACACTGCACCGAGCTGTTCCGCTGTAAAAGTCGCTGGAATCTTCAAGAGAGGCAGAGATACTGCCCTCAAGGATTCCTGCTTCAATTTTTTTCACCAGTTGGTCGAAATCTTCATGGAAGGTATGTTCAAACTTTGCCATAGAATCTCCTTAGGGCAATTCCTTGCCGCACTTGTTGCAGAATTTATAGTCGCCGTCCACCGGGGCACCGCAGTAGGGGCAGAAAGCGCTGCCTGCGTTACCGGAGGGAGACGGGGCAGGGGGAGTCTGACCGAAACGCTCATTGAAGGGGTCGGGTTCTTCTGCACTGTCTGTAATGTCATATTGAGAGTATCGGTTTTTACCTGTGGCATTTTTGAAGTTGTAAATGGTGGTTGCTATGGCCATGCAGGTCCAGAAAATGCCGAACAACGCAAAAAAGGGACGGGTCTGGGAGGCCATAATAGTCCAGACAATGCCAAAACCAATCATGAAAACTCCAGCCACACCGCCCATCATAGAGGGGCCTCTTCCGGGTTTGATGTGTTTCATTGTAAAGTCCTCCTTATAAATGACAGGTGAAAAATACAATTTATATCCATCTGAGAAGACATCATCATTTTAACCCTTGCGGCGGATTTTTGTCAAGTATAAAAAACAATAAGGTACTGTCTTACTGATGAAAAGACAGTACCTTATGTGAAAACCAAAAGGGCTGCGTTTTTTGCTAGGCAGTCAGCTGTTCAAACAGCTGCAAAAAGGTCTCTGCACACCAGGAAAATTCCATGAAATCAAAGCAGGGGGAGGAGACCAAAGTCGGCTCTTCACCTGGGAATCTTGTATCCATCAGAGCTGCAAATTCATGGTAGAGCATATCGTCATCAATGCCAAAAATCTGTGCAAGCTCCTCCTGTGTAAGAGGCTCACAGAGCCACTTGTTCCAAATGGTCTCCTGCAGAGGGGTTTCAATCACAAGATATTCCGGCAGAACCTCTTTGACAGGCCGGGTCACATCGGACAGATAGGCCTCGCTTCCGTCGTGGAGGAGGCATCCAAGCTGCACCCGTCTGGAATATCCCCGCATTTGCGCCTCTTTCATGCAGTTGATGCAATGCTGTCCCACAGAGTAAAAGGTCTTAAAATGTCCGTTGGCCCGGCAGAGCATGGAAAGGGCGTGGGAGATGTCCGCAATGTCAATCAGTGCGGGATCGGGCCGGAGAGGGTCAAACATCTTGCCGGTATAAGTTCGGATTGCACTCAAAAAATCACCGCCTTAAAGGGAGTTCCTCTGTTTTACAGCTTCTGCACCTGAAGGTCAACGGCAGCTTTCTCCTTGGCAGTGGACAGCATCAGCTTAATGCGGTTGAGCTGGTTGACTTCACTGGCTCCGGCGTCATAGTCCACGGCGGCAATGTTGGCCTGGGGGTAAGCCTTTCGCAGAGCCTTGATGACACCTTTTCCAACCACATGGTTGGGAAGACAGGCAAAGGGCTGAATGCAGACAATGTTGCTGACACCGCTGGTAATCAGCTCCAGCATTTCTCCGGTCAGGAACCATCCTTCACCGTACTGATTTCCCAGAGAAAGGAAGGGCTTTGTCAGCTGGGCGATGGTTTCAATGGGCGTGGGAGGCTCAAAGCGTTTACTCTTTTTCAGTGCCTCCAGAGCAGGCTTGCGAATTCTTTGGATCAGCTTGATTCCCGTGTCGCAGAGGAGCATACTGGATTTTTTAGCCCCCAGGAACTCTGCTTTGTAGTTGCTGTTATAGAGGGCGTAGTTCATGAAATCCATGAGGTCCGGCACCACTGCTTCGGCACCCTCCCGTTCCAGAAGGTCTACCAGATGATTGTTGGCCAGAGGCATATATTTGACCAGAATTTCACCGACCACACCTACCCGGGGCTTATGCAGTCCTTCCTGCAAAGGGAGCGTGTCGAAATCTTCCACAAGGTCTGTGCAAATCTCCTTGTAATGGCGCATACTGTGTTTGTCCATGAGAGCGGTAATGCACAGGTCCCGCCACTTGTGATGCAGGGCGTTGGCAGAGCCGGGAACCTTCTCGTAGGGACGAACCCGGTACAGACACCGCATCAGAAGGTCGCCGTAAACAAGAGCCTGAGCGGCATCGGCCACAAGTCCCGGCGTAAGGTGCAGGCCGGGGTTCTTTTCCATGCCGTTGGCGTTGAGGGAGATCACGGGAATCTGGGACAGACCTGCTTTGTCCAGCGCACGCCGGATAAAGGCCACATAGTTGCTGGCCCGGCAGCAGCCGCCGGTCTGGGTCATCATAATTGCCAGCTTATTGGTGTCATACTTGCCGGAGAGAACCGCCTGCATAATTTGTCCCACCACGGTAATGGAGGGGAAGCAGGCATCATTGTTTACATATTTAAGACCCACATCAATGGCGGAACGGTTGTCGTTGCTCAGAATTTCAATGTGATAGCCGTGCTTGGAGAACACAGGGCCGATGAGGTCAAAGTGGATAGGACTCATCTGAGGGGCCAGAATGGTATAGCCCTGGCGGTACATTTCCTTTGTAAACTGGGTTCTTTCATACTGCTGATGTACGGGAGCGGCTGCAATCTTCTTTTCCCGGCGCAAATCCATGGCGGCCAGAAGGCTGCGGATTCGGATTCTGACGGCACCCAGATTGGTGATTTCATCGATTTTCAGAAGGGTGTAGAGCTTATTGCTCTTTTCCAGAATCTCACAGACCTGGTCCGTGGTGACGGCGTCCAGGCCGCAGCCGAAGGAATTGAGCTGAATCAGCTCCAGGTCATTTCGTCCTGCCACAAATTGTGCGGCATTATACAGCCGGGAGTGATACACCCACTGGTCTACCACACGCAGGGGGCGTTCCGGCAGAAAATCCAGAGGCAGGCTGTCCTCTGTGAATACGGTGAGGCCATAGGAGGCAATCAGTTCCGGAATTCCGTGGTTGATTTCCGGGTCCATGTGGTAGGGTCTTCCTGCCAGCACAATGCCCCGGCCCCCATGCTGTTCCATATCCTGCAAAAGCCGTCTGCCTTCTGCCTGGATATCTTCCTTGGCCTTCAGCTGCTCGGCCCATGCCATATGGACCGCTTTTCGGACTTCGTCCTCCGGGATGTTCCATTCCTCAGCGGCAGTCTTTACCAGACGGTCAGCGGCGGTTTTTTCACTGGTGAAGGCCAGGAAGGGCCGGATATACCGCACATCCCCTTCGGTGACGGCTTCCACATTGTTCTTGATGTTTTCCGCATAGGAGACCACAATGGGACAGTTGAAGTGGTTCTGGGCCTTCTTTGTCTCCTGATGTTCATAGAACACACAGGGATGGAAAATGGTTTTGATGCCCTGATTCACCAGCCACTGCACATGACCATGGGACATCTTGGCAGGATAGCACTCGGACTCAGAGGGGATGGACTCAATGCCAAGCTCATAGATTTTCCGTGTGGAATAGGGGGAGAGAACCACCCGGAAGCCCAGCTGCCGGAAGAAGGTAGCCCAGAAGGGATAATTTTCATAGAGGTTCAGAACTCTGGGAATGCCGATGGTTCCACGCTTTGCTTCGGACTCCGACAGGGAAGGATAGTCCTCAAAAATCCGCTTGCGCTTGTAGGCCATCATATTGGGAGCCTTGGGGCCTTTATTGCTGCCGCCGGCTCCTTTTTCGCAGCGGTTGCCGCTGATGTGCTTCCGGCCGTCAGAGAATCGGTTGACGGTCAGCATGCAGTTGTTGGAGCAGCCGCCGCAGCGGACAGAGGTGGCGGTATAGGTAAGGTTTACGATTTCGTCCAGAGAAAGGGTGGTGGTGCCCTGTCCGGCATCGTGGCTTCTTGCCACCAGTGCGGCACCAAAGGCACCCATGAGACCGGCAATGTCCGGGCAGGTGGCATTGACTCCGGAGATTTTTTCAAAGGCCCGGAGAACCGCCTGATTATGGAAGGTGCCGCCCTGCACCACGATGTGGGTTCCCAAATCCTGGCTGGAGGCCAGCTTGATGACCTTGAACAGGGCGTTTTTAATGACGGAATAGGCAAGACCTGCGGAGATATCCGACACGCCTGCGCCTTCCTTCTGGGCCTGCTTCACATTGGAATTCATAAACACCGTGCACCGGGTTCCCAGATCCACAGGGGCCTTTGCAAAGAGAGCCTTCTGTGCGAATTCCCGGGCGGTGTAGCCCATGGAGGAGGCAAAGTTTTCGATAAAAGAGCCGCAGCCGGAGGAACAGGCTTCATTTAACAAAATGGTGTCTACAGTTCCGTTTTTCAGCTTGATGCACTTCATATCCTGGCCGCCGATGTCCAGCACGCAGTCCACCTTGGGGTCAAAGAACGAGGCGGCGGTACAGTGGGCGATGGTCTCCACCACGCCCTCATCCAGGGAGAAAGCGGATTTCAGAAGGGATTCGCCGTAGCCTGTGGAGCAGGAGCGGGCAATGACTGCCGTATCCGGAAGCGCCTCCTTGAGAAGCCTGACAGCCTCCTTTGCGGTCCGGATGGGGTCTGCCTGGTTGTTGGCATAGTGGGAAAACAGCAGTTCTCCCTTGCTTCCCACCAGCACCAGCTTGGTGGTGGTGGAGCCTGCGTCAATGCCCAGATAGCAAGGGCCTTTGTACCGGCTCAGCTCGGCCTTTTCCACAACATTCTGGTTGTGCCGCTGCTCAAATGCCTGAAACTCCTCTTCATTGCGGAACAGAGGTTCCAGACGGGGCATCTCAAAGGCGATGGGAACCCCTTGTTCCAGCTGCTCCAGAAGCTGGTGCAGGGACACCACCGGGGACTCCTCCGATTCCAGAGCCGCACCCATGGCGGCAAAGAGGTGAGAATGTTCCGGGTCAACGGTGGTCTCCGGGGTCAGATGCAGGGTGCGGATAAAGGCCTGCTTCAGTTCTGACAGGAAGTGCAGAGGGCCGCCCAGAAATGCCACACAGCCCCGAATGGGCTTGCCGCAGGCCAGACCGGAAATGGTCTGGTTGACCACAGCCTGAAAAATAGAGGCGGACAGATCGGCCCGTGTGGCACCCTCATTGATAAGGGGCTGAATATCGGTCTTGGCAAAGACGCCGCACCGGGCCGCAATGGGATAAATCTGCTTGTAATCCTTGGCGGCCTCATTAAGTCCCTGGGCATCGGTTTGCAGCAGGGAGGCCATCTGGTCAATGAAAGAGCCTGTGCCGCCGGCACAGACTCCATTCATCCGTTCTTCCAGAGTACCACGGAAATAGATGATTTTTGCATCCTCACCGCCCAGCTCAATGGCGACATCGGTTTGGGGTGCAGTGGATTTCAGGGCAGTGGCCACAGCCACAACCTCCTGAACAAATGGAATCTTCAGAGCTTTTCCCAGATTTATGGCACCGGAGCCTGTAATGCTGATGTGCAGGCTGCATTCTCCAAGGGCGGTGTAGGCCTCAGACAGCAGGGCCTTCAAAGTTTCCTGAGTGTGCGCATGGTGGCGGCGGAAATCGCGATACAGCATTTGTCCGTCTTGATTCAGAATGACCAGCTTGACGGTAGTGGAACCAATGTCAATGCCGGCTCTATATATCTCTGTATTCATAGGAACCTCCAATATCAAAACAACATACCATTCAAACTATTTCTTTTTGCGTCTCTTCCGCTGGGGGGCCGACTGGCCATACATTTCCTTCAGATGCTCAGCAAGGGAGAAGTCAGAGTGGAAGGGACGGAAGAAATTCAGCTTTTTGCCTTTGACGGGCTGAGATCTGCGGATATGATCTTTGATGCCTTCGTATTTGAGGACCACCAGATTTTCGTCAGCAAACTTCTTGAGCTTTGCCATAAGCTGGGCAGAATGTGCCACATCAATCACCAGAATGCCATAGAACATTCCGATAAAGAAGGTAAAAGCCAGATTCTGAGACAGCCAGTTCAGTGCATCCAGAATGTGGGGATGGATGAACAGGCAGTAGACCATTCCAATGGCGGCCCAGGCCAGAGAGAAGGCCGGGCAGATAATGCCGTGGAAATTGCCCCACTGTTCGGAATAGTCCCACAGACGAACCTTCAGGAATTTCAGACAGAAAATACCTGCCACCAGTTCAATCAGGGTCATAGCGATTGCCATGATGACCAGCACCACCAGCTGATTCCAAAAGGAATTTTGAATCAGCGGTTTATCCCCCAGCGAGGCCAAAAGGAACAGGGTACACAGTCCAAATCCGTAAATTGGCACATAGGGGCCGGTACAAAAGCCGGGATTGATCCATTTGCTGCTTTTTCGCCGCATATTTCTGTAAAACAGCTCCAGAAACCAGCCGAGCACAGAACCGATAAAGAAGAGAAATGCCATTGTTAAAAAGATACTCAAAACAAACCACCTGCCATTCTATCTATATGTGCTTATAATACAAAAGTTTTCTAAACCGAAACGAAACTGAGACCATTAACATTGCAGACCGGGGGACCGTCTCGCCGGTAACGAAGTGGCCCGGGCAGATTTTTACGGATGACTGGGGAGCACCACGGTGAAGGAGGTCACATCCTTGCTGCTGCTCACCTGAATGGAGCCGCCGTGCAGTTGAGTGACACGCTTCACAATGGCAAGACCGACACCGTTTCCCTCTGTGGCATGGGACTGGTCAGCCTGATAGAATTTGTTGAAAATCCGTTTCTGATCTTCCGGGGAGATTTCAGGCCCTGTATTGAGAATGGAGACAGAAAGGGTGTCCGGCGTTTCGGAAATCCGAACCTCTATGATCTGGTCCCGGGGAGAAAATTTAATGGCATTGTCCAGAAGGTTGATCCAGACCTGCTTTAATAGCTCCTCATTTGCATGGATGGTGTGCTCCCCAAAGGAGAGAAGAAAGTCCAGATTCTTTTTCTCCCACTTGTTTTCCAGCAGCAAAATACAGCCCCGAATCTGCTCGGACAGATTAAAGGCGGTGACATTGGTGAGAATATTCTGATTTTCTACTTTTGTCAGGTTCAGAACATTGGTGGCCATGTAGGAAAGCCGGAGGGATTCCTCTTCAATGATGTCCATGTACTCCTGCCGGACGGGCTCGCTTAAATTGCCCCGCTTGAGTAGCTTTGCAAAGCCTGCAATGGAGACAATGGGGGTCTTGAACTCGTGGGAAAAGTTGTTGATAAAATCCTTCCGGAGCATTTCCGTGCTCTCCAGCTCCTGGGCCATTTGATTGAAGCTTTCGCAGACCTCCACATAAGGGGGATACTTCGCCATCACAGGACCCACATTGACCCGGGTGTGGAAATCACCGGAGGCCAGCTTGTCCATGCTTTTAATCAGATCCCGGAAGGGCTTCAGAGGAATTTTACTGACACCCATGGAAATCAGAATTCCGATGGGAATGCTGATTCCTGCAATGAGGCCCAGAATTTCTCCGATGTGGGTTATGGCGTTCGTGCTGATTACATCCAGCTCAATCAGCAGATATACCACGCCGACGGTGACAACAGAGTTTGCCAGCAGAGCCAGAAATACCACGGTGGCAAACATGAGAAGAAGGCCAAAGTGCTTCCGTTTTCCTGTGCGCTTCATACCTTCTTCACCACCTTATAGCCCAGACCTCTGACGGATACAATCTCAAATTCATCCCAGTTTTCAAAGCGTTTGCGGAGCCGCCCAATGTGGACGGTAACGGTTTCCCACCCTGTCTCACTGTCGGCCCCCCAGATTTCGTCCATGAGCTGAATCCGGGTGAAGATTTTTCCGGGGTAGGACAGGAGCTTGTACAAAAGCATAAATTCCTTCTGGGGAAGCTCCTGGGTTTCACCCCTCCTGGTGACGGTGAGGGAATCGTAGTCCAGCACCACATCTCCCACCATGATTTTTCTCTCGCTGACGATCCTGGCCCGGCGCAGAAGGGCCTTGATTCGCAGAATCATTTCTTCCTCATCGATGGGCTTTGTCATATAGTCGTCGGTACCCACCAGAAAGCCCTTTTTCTTGTCCTCCGGCAGCTGCTTGGCAGACACCATGAGAATGGGAAGATTGTTATTACCCTCCCGCAGAGTTTTTGTAAAGGCATAGCCGTCCATTTTCGGCATCATAATATCCAAAACCACCAGGTCAATGTGGGCCTGATCCATCAGCGCAAGGGCTGCCTCGCCGTTTTCTGCGGTGTATACGGTGTAGTTTTCCGATTCCAAAACAGCCTTTAATAATAGTCTGGTACTCTTATCATCGTCCACAACCAAAATGTGAAACATGCTCACTCACCTCATTTACAGTTTACTCAATGTTTCTAAACTGAAACGAAACACACAATTTGTAATGGTATCATATCCCCGGAGTCGGGGCCTGTCAAGAGAAGAATGGAGGGCCTACAGCCTGTGCGCTCAAGATGTTTATAAAAACTTCACAAATTTAGCTCCATTTAGTTGTTGACAATTACAGATAAAATATGTAATATATAGATTGTTCAAATATGAACTATTTCAAATTGAACAGAAGGAGGCGTTGAAGTGAACATTTCGTCCATGTTTGCTTTTACATGCAGAATTCAGCGTGCCTATGATGTGCTGAGTCAGCCGGTGATGCATGAATTTGAGCTTTCCAAAACATCCTTTGACATTCTGATGTTTTTGGGCAACAATCCCAACCATTACACAGCCAAGGAAATCAGTGTCATTCGGAACATCAAGCCCAATGTGGTATCACTCCATGTGGATAAACTGGTCCATGACGGGTATTTGGAACGGCAAAGCGTGGAAGGGGACCGAAGAAAAATCCGTTTGGTGTGTACCCCAAAGGCAGACCCCATTATTGAAAAAGGGCGATATGCACAACGGAAACTGCTGGAAAAACTGATGAAGGGCCTGCATGAAGAGGAGTTGGAGTGCTTCCGGCACTGCTTTTGCGTGATTGCAGAGAATGCAGAGGACCTTCAGAAGGAAAAGATTCATTTGGATTAGAAACGGAGGAATTTTGAGATGCTGAAATTATTGAAAAAAATGCGCCTCAAGGAGATTGTCATGGCAGTGATTTGTGCCGCGCTTCTCCTGGGACAAATTTACTTTGACCTGAAGCTTCCCGACTATATGAGTGAGCTGACCATGCTCATTCAGACACCGGGAAGTGAGATGTCTGCAATCTGGAATACGGGATTTCATATGCTCCTGTGTGCCCTGACCAGTGCAATGCTGTGTATCTTCTGCGGATTCCTGGCAGCAAAAATTGCTTCCGGATTTACTTTTGTGGTTCGTGAGGATTTGTTCCAGCATGTGTCCGGCCTGGGCCAGCAGGAAATGCTGGGCTTCTCTGTCCCCAGCCTCATCACCCGTACCACCAATGATATTACCCAGATTCAGATGGTGATTGCCATGGGCCTGCAGGCCCTCATCAAGTCCCCGGTTATGGCAGTGTGGGCCATTGCCAAAATCCTGGGCAAGAGCTGGGAGCTGTCCGCCATTACGGCAGGCTTTGTGCTGGCCATCTGTATCTCCGTCTTTGTGATTATCTCTTCTGTAATACGCCGGTTCCGTGTGATCCAGAAGCTCACAGATAAGATTAACCGCATTGCACGGGAAAATCTCACCGGCATCAATGTGGTGCATGCCTTCAACGCCGAAGGATATCAGGATGAGAAATTTGAAAAGACCAACAGCGTCATGATGAAGACCCAGCTCAAGAACCAGCGTACATTTGCAGCCCTTCAGCCCCTGCTGGGTCTGGGCATGAACGGTCTTTCCCTGTGCATTTTCTGGGTCGGTGCCGCCCTGCTCAGTGCACTGCCTGCTGCGGACATGATGCAGAGAATGACCATGTTCAGCAACATTGTGGTATTCAGCACCTACGCCACCTATGTGGTCATGTCCTTTATGATGCTGATTATGATTTTCATGCTCCTGCCTGCTGCACAGGTTTCTGCGGAGCGTATCAATCAGGTCCTGGATACAACCTCTGCCATTCAGGAAGGTACCACGAAAACCGGTAAGGAAATCGGTACAGTGGAGTTTAAGAATGTGTCCTTCCGCTATCCCGAAGCCGTTCAGAATGACCTGACCAATGTGAACTTTAAGATTACAAAGGGTCAGACCCTTGCCATCATCGGTGCCACCGGTAGCGGCAAGACCACACTGGTGAGCCTCATTGCCCGCTTTTACGATGCCACAGAGGGTGAGGTCCTGGTAGATGGCGTGAATGTAAAGGATTATACCTTTGATGCACTGTATGACAAGCTGGGCTATGTGACCCAGAAGGCGGTTCTGTTCTCCGGCTCTGTTGCGGATAATGTGACCTTTGGCGAAAACGGAAAGGAAACCACGCAGGAGGATATAGACCGTGCCATTTCTCTGGCTCAGGCTTCTGAGTTTGTGAATAAGCTGGAGTTTGGTCAGAATCAGCACATTGCACAGGGCGGCAGAAATGTGTCCGGTGGTCAGAAGCAGCGGCTGTCCATTGCCAGAGCACTGGCAAGAAATGCAGAGATTCTGGTATTTGATGATTCCTTCTCTGCTCTGGACTACCGCACCGATGCAGCCCTCCGGGCAGGCCTGTCCGAACAGCTGCCGGATACCACCAAGGTCATTGTGGCCCAGAGAATCAGCACCATCCGTCATGCAGACAAGATCCTGGTTCTGGATGAAGGCCGGGTGGTGGGTGACGGCACCCACGATGAGCTGATGAAGAATTGCTCTGTATACCGTGAAATCGCCATGTCCCAGCTTTCCGAAGCGGAACTGGCCTAACAGAGGGGGAAGTTTTCATGAAGAAGAAAAAGAATCAGATGTTTTCAGCCCTGGGCAAAGTCTTTCGGTATATGAAAAGCAGCATCCCCGTGGTGATCTTTGCTCTGATTTTGGCTGCCTTCGGTGCGGTACTTACCATCGTCGGCCCGGATAAGATCGGCCAGATGACAGACCTCATGAGAGAAGGCCTTGCAACCGGAATCGATATGGCTGCCATTGGAAAAATCGGTGTGACTCTTGCCATTATTTATGTGGCCAGTGCCCTGTTTACCTTTATTCAGCACTTCATTATGGCTACGATCACCCTGGGAACCTCCAAGCGGATGCGTGGAGACCTGTCCAGAAAAATCAACCGGGTTCCCATGAGCTACTTTAACAGAACCGCACAGGGTGATGTCCTCAGCCGAATCACCAATGATGTGCAGACCCTGCAGCAGGGTCTGGCCAACAGTTTGCCCGGCATTATCAGCGCCTCTGCCCAGTTTGTGGGATGCATCATTATGATGTTTGTCACAGAGTGGAGAATGGCTCTGTGCGTGCTGGTGGTGACTTTCCTGGGCGTGATGCTGCTGATGCTGGTGATGACCCATTCTCAGAAGTACTTTGTGGCAAGACAGGAGCATTTGGGTACGCTGAACGGATTTGTTGAGGAAATGTACTCCGGCCATGAGGTGCTGCGGATTTCCTGTGCAGGCAGAAAGGTCAACGAAAAGTTCCAGGAGCTTAATAAAGCCGTTTACGATGCCAACTGGAAGTCTCAGTTCCTGTCCGGCATTATGCAGCCTCTTATGAATGTCATCGGCAATATCGGTTATGTGGTGGTCTGCGTTGCAGGTGCAGCCCTGGCCATGAACGGAACTATTGCCTTTGGTGTCATTGTGTCCTTTATTCTCTATGTCCGCCTCTTCACGGCGCCTCTGACCCAGATTGCACAGGGTATGACCAATCTTCAGACGGCTTCTGCTTCTGCCAGCCGGATTTTTGAGTTCCTGGAGACAGAGGAGCTGTCCGATGAGAGCATGAAGAAGGACACCCTGAAGGAAGTGAAGGGCGCTGTGGCCTTCGACCATGTGCACTTCAGCTATCCCGAAACCCCGGACAAGGTGATTATCAAGGACTTTTCCATCAAGGTAAAGCCCGGTCAGAAGGTTGCCATTGTAGGCCCCACCGGCGCAGGTAAGACCACCATGGTGAATCTGCTGATGCGATTCTTTGAGATTCACAGCGGTTCCATTTCTATTGACGGCATCCCCACCTCTCAGCTCAGACGAGAGAACATCCATGAGCTGTTCAGCATGGTGCTTCAGGATACCTGGCTGTTTGAGGGCACCGTCCGGGAAAATCTGGTGTACAACATGGAAGGAATCACCGACGAAGATCTGGAGCGGGTCTGCAAGGCCTGCGGCCTGTCTCACTTTGTCCATTCTCTGCCCCATGGCTTTGATACAGAATTGTCTGACAGCACCACCATTTCTGCGGGACAGAAGCAGCTGCTTACCATTGCCCGTGCCATGCTGCAAAACAGCCCCATGCTGATTCTGGATGAAGCCACTTCCTCTGTGGATACCAGAACAGAGGCCATTATCCAGAGAGCCATGGATGAGCTGACCAGAGGCAGAACCAGCTTTGTCATTGCCCACCGCCTGTCCACCATCAAGAATGCAGATATGATTCTGGTGATGAAGGACGGCGATGTGATCGAAAGCGGCAGCCATGATGAACTGATGAAAAAGGGTGGCTTCTACTGCGACCTGTACAATAGTCAGTTTGACCAGACGGTTTAATCAGGAGGTGCAGATATGAGTGTGCGATATATTACCATTGAGAGAGAATACGGCAGTGCAGGAACCCGGATTGCACAGGAGGTTTCCAGACTGTGTGGCGTGCCCAGCTATGGTCGGGAGATCATGGAGGCCGTAGCCAAAGAACAGAATGTATCGGAAAAGAGCCTGGAGGAATATGAGGAAAGCGTATCCAGCAGCTTTCTCTACTCCCTGTTTGTGATGACCCAGTCCCAGACCGCAGACCCTGATCTGCTGTCCCAGGAGGCAAAGCTCTATGTGGCAGAGAGCCGTGTGATTAAGAATATGGCCAATAATGGCCCTGCCATCTTTGTGGGCCACTGTGCCTGCCACGCACTGAAGGATCAGGAGGGCGTTGTCCGGGTCTTTATCCACGGAAACGACGAGGACAAGAAGCGCAGAGTGATTGAGGAATACGGGGTCCCCGAGAAGGAGGCCGCTGCCACCTTCCACCGATATGATAAGAGGCGTGCCAACTATTACGCCTTCTGTACCCGGAAGAAATGGAATGATCTGAGGAACTATGATATGGTTCTGGACAGCTCCTGTCTGGGCGTGGATGGCTGCGCCAAGGTTTTGGCTGCGCTGTTTCAGAAGTAAGTAACCCTAATCCAATAAAACAAAGACCATGGAACAGGCAAAGGCAGGTTCCATGGTCTTTGTTTCTATGAGGGGCGGCGCTGCGGCAAAAGAACATAAGGCAGAAAAATGCCTGCTGCATTAGCCGGAGTCAGCTGGCCAAGCAGGGGATTCAGCAGTCTATGTCCAGAAAGGGCAACTGCTATGACAACTGCATCATGGAGACATACTTTGGCAGAATGAAAAATGAGATGTATTATGGGTGCGAAAGAGAATACGGTTCTTTTGCG
>RCNH01000086.1_pt1 | contig 41928 bp, 39 predicted proteins | sample 2041161 | NCBI WGS metagenome assembly RCNH01 (sample SAMN09708215, study PRJNA481090) | Feces metagenome, whole genome shotgun sequencing project. | biome: feces | host: Leptonychotes weddellii | place: Antarctica: Sion Island | collected 2010-03-01 | reverse complement strand
TATGGATCTGGACATCACCAGCCCTCTGCGCACCGCTGCCGATATTCAGAACGCGGTGCAGCTTAAAGAGCAGCGCGAAGATCTGGATCTGGTATTCAGCGTGACCGAAGCCCGGCGTAATCCGTATTTCAATATGGTGCGCGACTGCGGCGATCATGTGGAAAAGGTGATTGAAAGCCCCTTTACGGCACGGCAGCAGGCTCCGGCCATCTATGACCTGAACGCCAGCATTTACGTGTTCCGCCGGGATTTTCTGGCCAATAATACCACCGGCATCCTGTGGGATGGCAAAATCGGCGTGACCACCATGATGGATACCGGCATTCTGGATATTGACAGCGAGGAGGACTTCCGCCTGATGGAGGTCATTGCAGCACATCTGTATCAGAATTACCCCGAATTTGGTGCGGTTCAGGCCGCCATCCGGACATGACCGCAATGGAAAGCGAAACAGTGATGAGCAGGGGAGAGCAGCAGCGTGTTCTGAAGCTGGTAATGGCAGCCGGACAGATGCTGCTGGAAAGCGGCGCGGAGGTGTTTCGGGTTCAGGAAACCATGGAAATTATGGCCCGCAGTCTGGGCCTGAAGGATTTCAATGTGTATGTGCTCACCAATGGTATTTTTGCATCGGTGGGCGGGGATGCACTGGCTCAGATCCGCAACGTTCCCAGTCAGGATATTCATTTGGGCCGTGTGGCGGGGGTCAATGACATCTCCCGCCGTATAGCGGCCGGAAAGCTGGACCTGCTGGGCGCCGAAGAGGAACTGGAGCGTGTGCGTGCCATTCCCAATCCGTCCACACTGGTGCATCTGCTGGCACTGGCCATGGGTGCAGCCTGTTACGCCGTGCTGTTCGGCGGTTCGCTGCTGGACGGCATGGCCGCCTTTGGAACCGGCTTTGTGCTGCAGCTCTTTTTATTGATGGCAGGTCATATCCGGCTGAATAAAATCATCACACGGCTGGCGGGTTCGGCTCTGGTGGCAGTCGGTGCGATGTGTGTTGCACTGATTTTTCCGGTGCTGCACATGGATAAAATCATCATCGGTACACTGATGGCCATGACACCCGGTATCGCGCTGACCACCTCCATCCGGGATTTTGTAAATGCGGATTACCTTTCCGGTACCATCCGCATGATTGACGCTGTGCTGATTGCCGGAACGCTGGCCTGCGGTGTGGGTCTGGCGCTGGGCATCGCCCGGGTGGGACTGGGGGTGACGCTGTGATTTTACAGGCTTTGTGGCAGATGCTGATTGCCGGTGTAGGTACACTGGCCTTTGGCATTCTGTTTTATGTTCCGCGCCGACACTACTTCTGGTGCGCTGTAACCGGCGGCGTGGGCTGGCTTGTTTACTGGCTTATGATGCAGCAGCAGCCCAGCAAGGTGGTGGCAAGTCTGGTGGCCGTAGTGCCCATGACACTGCTCACCCGAATTTTTGCCATCTGGCGCAAGGCACCCAGCACAGTGTTTCTGTTCTGCGGCATTTTTCCGCTGGTGCCCGGTGCGGGTATTTATTATACGGCCTATTACTTCATTCAGGGCCAGATGGACCTGTTTGTGGGCAAGGGCGTGGAAACCATCAAAATCGCGGTGGCCATTGCCCTGGGCGTTGCCATTACACTGTCGGTGCCGCTTCCGGGCCTGCCCAATGCGGCCAAACGGCGCTGATTCATTTCGGGCAGCGGCCGGCTGGCTGTAAAATTTAACAAACTATTTTCACAGGTATTTTTTGCTGGCACAGGCAAAATATGCTATACTGATGCGTAAAGAAAAACCAATTCCCGGCTGTGCGCCGGGTTAGGAAAGACGAAGGTGACCACCGTGGAAGTGCACAATACCTATGTGCTTCAGGGAACTGCGGGTTTTGCCCGCGGCGAGCTGGATAATGTAGCTGTAGCAGATGACGCAGTAACGCTGGAGCGAATGGCAGGGCAGTATCTGCAATACGGATGCTATACCAGCGCAGCGGTGACCATGCCCGCATTCAATCAGGTAATGGTCAGCTGGAACGCGGATACGCCGCAGGGAACCGTGGTGGAAGCGCAGGTGCGCGTTTTGCAGGACGGTACATGGTCCGGCTGGCAGGGCTTTGGCAAATGGTGCCCATATCTGCGCCGGCAGGGCGTGTATCAGGAGGGCAGCGTACAGGCGGATACACTGATCGTAGAGGGAACCCCGGCTACACAGGTGCAGCTGCGGGTGTATCTGTATACCGATGATGTGCGTCTGACCCCGGCGGTCTGGCTGCTGGCAGCCAGTGTCCATCCGGTGAACTGGAAAAAGCAGGAGGGCCGTCCGGTGGGGCGGGTGCTGTATTCACCGCCTTACAGTCAGCTGAACCGGGACCCTTCGTTCGGTATGTCCATGGATTTGCCGGTAGCAGTGGCGTCCATGATGAATCGCCGCGGTGCGGATGTGCTGCCGGAAGTGCTGGCCCATATGATGTACGATGAAACACTGGGCAGCTGCCACAACCGGGCGTTTGCTGCTGCTGCGGCAGGCTGCTGCGGCTTTGAGGCATGGGCGGCTTTTATGGACCTGGCAGCTCTGCGCAGGGAAATCTGGAACAGCCATGCGGTGGGAATGGGCATCAGGTGTGCTCATACGCCCGAAGATGCGCAGACCAGCGGTCTGCCGCTGCTCAGCGGGGCCAGGGGCACCGGCGAGCGCATGGTGGTGCTTCGGGGCTTTCTGCCCACGGCAGACGGCACGGACGAACTGGCCCTGATCAATGATCCGCTGGCAGCCAACGACAAGGACGGCGAGTGTCAGGTGCTGCTCAGTGACCTGCTGGAGTGCTGGGATCACACTGCCCTGGCAGTGCATCGCAAGCGCCGCGAGGGCGGCAGTGCCCGTCCCATGCAGATGGCCGGGCGGCTGGTTCCGCTGGGCCCGGTAGGCCAGTATCGGATGGAACAGCATGGCGAGGCGTGTGTGCTTCCGCCTACGGACGAAAACGAAAAGCGTCCGCCCTGCACGTATGCCTACACTGTGCTGGAGGATACGGTTCATGCAACCACAGCCCATAAGACGTTTCATTATCTGACACCCAGTACCGATCAGGTGCTGAATCTGCCGGAAAGTCTGTTCGGTGAGGGCAGCAAGATCACTGTATATGCCATTGATTGGCAGGGGAATATGGTGGTGTCTGAGCTGAAAGGCTGAGCACAGTTCACAAAATGATAAAAAGCGCGTCGCAGTGAATAAACACTTCTGCGATGCGCTTTTATTTGTTCTGAAACGGTCTGTTCTGCAAGGCGGAGCTCAACTGGGCGGGCCTTGCAAAACAAAAAAATTTCCAGTATACTGAAGCTAAACTACAGCGGAACAATATTCCCGCGCAAACGGGAAAATAGAACGCAGGAACGCTTAATAAGCGTGAAGGAGGAGATACTATGGAACCTTGTGTGATTACTCTGGGCCGTGAATTCGGCAGCGGCGGACGCAGCATTGCCAAGCGTGTGGCCGAGATTCTGGGCATTCCCTGTTATGACAAAGAGCTTATCACCATGGCAGCCAAAAAGAGCGGCCTTTCCGAGCAGGCCATCGCAGCCAGCGAAAAGCAGCGTACAGGCAGCCTGCTGTATAATCTGTACACCATCGGCAACGATCTGCCCCTGGGCGATCAGGTGTTTATCCTGCAGTCCAACATCATTAAAGAACTGGCCCAGAAGGGGCCCTGCATCATTGTGGGCCGCTGTGCCGACTATGTGCTGAAGAATCAGCCCAACGTGCTGCGGGTCTTTGTGCACGCCAGCATGGACTATCGTGTGGCCCGCGCTGCACAGCGCAGCGGCAATGAGGGCAAGGATACCAAAACCCTGACGGCGGAAATCACCCGGGAAACCCGCCGCCGTGCCAGCTACTATAACTACTACACCGACAATCGCTGGGGCGATGCTGAAAATTACGATCTGAGCATTTCGGCCGATCTGGGTGTGGAAACCTGCGCACGCATCATTGAAACCGCCTATCGCGCCCGTGAAAACGAGGTGGCCGAATGAGCCAGAATCAGCCCGGCGGGGCCGCGCCGCAGACGGAAAATAAAATGGGAGTGCGGCCCATTGCCCCGCTGCTGCTGAATATGGCATTGCCCATGATGGCAGGTATGCTGGTACAGGCTCTGTACAATGTGGTAGACAGTATTTTTGTCAGCCACCTCAGCGAATCTGCCCTCACGGCTGTCAGCCTGGCATTTCCCGTACAAAACCTGATGATTGCTGTGGCGGTGGGCACCGGCGTGGGCGTTAATGCGCTGGTAAGCAAGTGTCTGGGTGAAAAAGATTTTGAACAGGCAAACCGCACGGCCAATACCGGTGTGTTTCTGGCGCTGTGCAGCACAGCAGCGTTTATGCTGTTTGGTTTTCTGTTTACCGGTGTGTTCTTCCGCAGCCAGACCACTGACCCCGAAATTGTAGCCTACGGTATCCAGTACACGTTCATTGTGTGTGTGCTCAGCCAGGGACTGTTTGTGCAGATTACCATGGAAAAGCTGCTGAGCAGTACCGGTAAAACCGTGTACAGTATGCTTTTGCAGTTTGCCGGTGCCGCTGTGAACATTGTGCTGGACCCCATCCTGATTTTCGGCCTGTGCGGTTTTCCGGCCATGGGCGTCACCGGTGCAGCGCTTGCAACCGTAATCGGTCAGTGGATCGCAGGCGCACTGGGTGTTTTGTTCAATGTGACCCGCAACCATGAACTGACCTTCCGGCTCAGGAATCTTCGGCCTGATCCCACTGCGGTGCGCCGCATTTATGCCATCGGTGTGCCCGGAATTGCCATGCAGTCCGTTGGCAGTCTGATGGTGTTCGGCATGAACAAGATTCTGCTTGCCTTCACAAGCACAGCAGCCGCAGTGTTCGGCATTTACTTTAAGCTGCAAAGCTTTATCTTTATGCCGGTGTTCGGCCTGAATAACGGTATGGTGCCCATTGTAAGCTACAACTACGGTGCCCGAAAACCCAAGCGCATGACGGACACCATCAAGCTCAGCGTGGCACTTGCAACCGGAATTATGCTGGCGGGCCTTGCCGCATTCCAGCTGGCTCCGGTCTGGCTGCTGCGTATGTTCGATGCTTCACCGGATATGCTGGCACTGGGCGTTCCGGCGCTGCGGATCATCAGCATCAGCTTTGTGCTGGCCGGCTCCAACATTGTGTTCAGTGCAGTGTTCCAGTCGCTGGGGCACGGAATGTTCAGCCTGTGGATGAGTTTGGGCCGTCAGTTGGTGGCGCTGCTGCCCCTTGCCTGGCTGTTCAGTATGGCTGGAAATGTGGATCTGGTATGGCTGGCTTTTCCCGGTTCGGAGCTGGTTGCCACGCTGCTCAGCATATTTTTCATGAAAAAAGTGTACAATCAGGCCATTCGTCCGTTGTATCAGAGCCAAAACGATTAAAGCACATAAAAAGCGCCGTGCAGAAGGAACTCTCCTTCGGCACGGCGCTTTTGCTGTAAATTCAAACCAGGTTTTCCACAACAAAGCGGATCAGAAGTGGAAAACAATTCCCACTACGGCACCCAGCAGCAGAAACAGAACCGGATGCAGCTTGGGAAACACCTTCTGCCCCACAAAGACCACAACAGCCAGTGCCAGCGACTTCCACAAAATTCCGTTGGCCAGATCTCCGCCGGCCAGGGCCGAAAGGTTTACCAGTGTTACCTTGGCCACACTGATGCCGGCTGCGGCAACCAGTGCAATGCTGGCCGGGCGCAAACCGTAAAATCCGCGCTGGACCAGCGGGTTGCTGCGAAAGCGATTCAGCATCCGGGCAATGATCAGAATAACAATGATGGAGGGTGTAATCAGCCCCAGCGTGGCAATTACACCGCCGGGCACACCTGCGGTGATAAAGCCTGCGTAGGTAGCCATATTAAGCCCCAGTGCACCGGGCGTGGATTCGGAAATAGCGATCATGTTGGCCACATCGGTGTGGGTGAACCACCCGGTAGAGTCAGACATGGCATACAGAAACGGCAGGGTAGCCATACCGCCGCCCACGGAAAACAGACCGGTTTTGGCAAATTCAAAAAACAGGCGCAGATAGATCATGGTTCCTTATCCTCCTTTTTGGGAGCCAGTACCAGACCGGCCAGCGCAGATACAACTACCAGCACAGCGGGGCTGATGGCAATGGGCAAAAACCCGCCGAAAATCGAAAAGCCCAGCACCGCCAGAAACAGAATCAGCGTTTTCAGGTCCACAATGGATTTTTTCCACAGACGCAGCACCGCGTTCAGAATCAGGACGCACACGCAGACCCGCACCCCGGCAAAGGCGCTGCGAATTGTGGGCATATCCAGCACCTGGGTCAGACCGGCGGCAATCACCGATAAAAGCACAATGGGCACAAAGGCAAAGCCCACAGTGGCAACAACACCGCCCAGCGGCCCTTTGCGCTTATTGCCCACGAATGTGGATACATTTACCGCAATTATACCCGGTGTGCACTGCCCAATGGCGAAGTAATCCGCAATCTCTTCAGGCGTGATCCAGTCGCGTTTTGTGCAGCATTCCCGCTCAAGAATGGGCAGCATGGCGTAGCCGCCGCCGAAAGTTACGGCACCCATTTTTGCAAAGGTCAAAAATAATTCCAATAAATCACGCACGAACGCCAACTCCTTCCGGATAATGAACTGGGAAACTGTACAAATAAACATACAACACTTTTGTGCGATATGCAAGACTAAACCCAGATGGTAAACCTTGAAAAAGACCCGGTTTTTATGTTAAAATTAAAAATAAAGTAAACGCACATCGGAGAATTATGTGCGAAATGTTCAGAGAGCGGCATGGGACCGCAGAAAAATAAACCCGAAGGGAGAAATTTTCGTGATTTATACCGTTACCCTGAATCCGGCACTGGATTATGTTGTCTGGTTGGATGAGCTGCAGCCCGGAAAACTGAACCGCACCAGCCAAGGGCAGACCTACCCGGGCGGCAAAGGTGTAAATGTATCCATCGTTCTGCACACACTGGGTGTCCCGACCCAGGCAATGGGCTTTGCAGGCGGCACGGCCGGAAAAGCTCTGTGCGAAGCACTGAATGGGATGGGTGTACCATCGGCGTTTTTACAGCTCAGAGATGGTGAAACCCGCATCAATGTAAAGGTGCAGGCACAGGAAGAAACCGAGGTCAACGGCGTTGGCCCTGTTCTGAATGAAGAGGATTTGCAGGCACTGATTAAAAAACTGGAAGTGCTGCGTCCCGGGGATATCCTGGTGCTGGCAGGCAGCTTGCCGCAGGGCCTTGCTGCGGATACTTATGCGCGCCTTGCCGAAGCGGCAGCGCAGCGCGGTGCACGTGCAGTGGTGGATACCTGCGGCGATGTTCTGAAGCAGGCTCTCGCGGCAAAGCCCTTCCTGATTAAACCCAACCGGGCTGAATTGAGCGGCCTTCTGCGCCGTGCGATGGGCACCATTGAACAGGTGGAACGTGCAGCCCGCGAAGTACAGGCGATGGGTGCGCAGAATGTGCTGGTCAGCCTGGATAAGGGCGGCGCAGCCCTGCTGCTGGCGGATGGCACATTTGTGTGTCAGCCGGCCCCCAAGGGCAATGCAGTGAATACAGTGGGTGCCGGTGATGCCATGGTGGCCGGATTCCTGGCTGCCCTGGAACAGGATGACGATCTGCGTCATGCTTTGGATTGGGGTCTGGCGGCAGGTACTGCAGCGGCCTGCGTGCCCTGGATGCCCTCAAGAGAACAGATCGAGGCCATGCTTCCTGCAGAGCGCTGAGTGCGTCCGGCCGGCAGAAGCGTGCCGACCGAAAAAGGAGAGTCCATGGAGATAACAGAACTGTTAAAGCCCGGCAGTATTCAGCTGGGTGCAGATCTGCAGCAAAAGGATCAGGTGCTGGACTGCTTAACGCAGCTGGCCGTGAAAAGCGGTGCCGTTCAGGACGGGACCGCTTTTCGTCTTGCTCTTGCGTCCCGCGAAGAGGAGGCCAGCACGGATTTCGGTCAGGGTCTGGCTGTACCCCATGCCCAGGGATCGTTTGCAGAGCATCCGGCGGTGATTGCGCTGGTGCTGAAAAAGGGAATTGCCTGGGGCGGGCCTGAAGGCAGTATCTGCGATGTGTTTTTCTGCATTGCAGCCCCTAAAGCCGGCGGCGATTACCTGCAAACACTGGCCTGCCTGATGGGGGCGCTGCGCGCTCCGGGGCTGGGGGATAAGCTGCGTGCAGCGCAAAGCCCCCAACAGTTTATGGATTTGCTGCTGGAAGCCGAAAAAGCTGCTGCGGCAAGCCGGGATGCGGAGTGCGGCGTAATCAAGCCGCGGATTCTGGCGGTAACAGCCTGCCCCACAGGTATTGCACATACGTATCTTGCAGCGGATGCGCTGAAAAAAGCTGCAATGTCCCTGGGTGCCACCATCAAGGTGGAAACCGACGGCAGCATCGGCGTGCGAAATGAGCTGACCAGCGAAGAGATACAGAACTGTGATGCTGTGATCGTGGCAGCAGATAAACAGGTGAACGTTGACCGTTTTGTGGGCAAGCGGGTCATCTTTGCCCCGGTAACAGCCGGTGTATATCACGCAAAGCAGCTGATTCAGCGTGCCATGGCGGGCGAAGCACCGGTGTACCAGCCGGGAACCGATCTCTGGGCGGGCGAAATCCTGCCTGCAACAGGCAGGCCCAGGGGTGCATACCGCCATTTGATGAACGGTGTGGCTCATATGCTGCCGTTTGTGGTGGCGGGCGGTATACTGATGTCGCTGGGTATGCTGCTGGATGACTACCAGCTTGACCCCTTCAACTTCGGCGGCAACCTGCCGCTGGCAGCGTTTCTGACCCTGCTGGGCAAAACAGCACTGGGATTCATGCTGCCGGTTACCGCAGGCTACATTGCAGAGAGCATTGCCGGCCTGCCGGCTCTGGCAGTGGGATTTGTGGGCGGTGCGCTGGCTGCGCAGGGAATCAACTTCAGTGAAATGGGCGGCGGCGCATCCGCCGGATTCCTGGGAGCCATGCTGGCAGGTTTCCTGGCCGGCTATGCAGTGCGGGGCCTTCAAACTCTGACCCGCAGGATGCCCGCCGGAATTGCCACATTGAAACCTACAGTGATCTATCCGCTTTTCGGGGTGCTGTTTGTGGGTGCAGTGATGTGCCTGCTTAATCCGCCCATGGCACAGATGAACATTGCAATCGGTGATGCCCTGCACGGAATGGAGGGCGGCAGCCGGATTCTGTTCGGTGCGGTGCTGGGCGGAATGATGGCACTGGATATGGGCGGCCCGGTAAACAAGGCGGCCTATGTGTTTGCCACAGCCGCGCTGGCAGCCGGTGATCTGGATGTAATGGCGGCTGTGATGGCGGGCGGTATGGCACCGCCGCTGGCTATGGCCCTGTGTACAACGCTGTTTCCGCGCGGATTCAATCCGGCGGCAAAACGCACCGGCAGTCTGGCTTATGTGATGGGCCTGTGTTTTATCACCGAGGGTGCCGTACCCTTCGCCCTGGTTGACCCGCTGCGGGTTATCCCGTGCTGTGTGCTCAGCGGTATGCTGGCCGGCGGCCTCTCCATGAGCTTTGGCTGCACACTGGGAGCACCGCAGGGCGGTATCTTTATGCTTCCTCTGGTCAACCACCCGGCGGCCTACCTGGCTGCGCTTTTCATCGGCAGTATGGCCGGCGGCCTGCTTTATGGCCTGCTGCGAACAATAGCGGCCAACAAAATTGTGAATAAATAAAAACAGCGTCCCGTTCAGAAAAGAAGGGACGCTGTTTTTATTGTCAGGTGTCAGAAGAGGCCAGTTCGGCATCCCGCTTTGCCTTAAAACGGGCTTCCAGCTGGAAGGTTTCCTCCAAAGGCTTATACAGCGTGTGCAGAGTAATCAGGCAGATGGGCCACAAACCAAACAGCGGCAGCCAAAGCATCGACCAGGGCAGAAGATACACAATGACGCCCCAGTATACAGCCTGCATCAATGCAGCCGGCAGCGTGCGGGGCGCAAAGGCAAAGGCCATAAGCAGAGAGTTCTTCATCAGTGCGCCCAGAGGCAGATCCATCAGCGCGATTTGGGCAAACCACAGCGGGAACACCATCAAGCTGAGCAGCAGCACTACAATGCCGCTGATCAGTACGGCATTTACTTCCAGCGCACTGGTGAACACCAGAAACAGCAGAACGCTGGTTTCCAGCCCCAAAAGTGCGCCGGGCAGCAGACTGGCTTTCCAGTTTTGCCGCACCGCCTTTTTACAGGTGTGCCACCAGAAAAAGGGTTCGTCCCGCAGCATACGCAGAATGGCATCAAAAAGAGCGCACAGCAGCGGCGCGGCAATGGCACCGCCCACAAGACCGGATGCCAGCAGCATGGGGGCATTGCCGATGCTCAGCGCACACAGCACGCCAATCAGCAGCGGCAAAAATCCAAATGTGGCCGCAAGACCCGCCAGCATCAGCGTGCCGATGTGCCGAAACAGAATTTCAAACAGGCGTTCCAGCCCTTTTTTGCGGGGAGCATCCGATGAAACACCCGGCCCGGGTTTGGTATAGTGATCCCGCATCCGCTCACGTAAACTCATAGCAAAGGTTCTCCTTTTTATTGCACGTTGGGCTTTACATAAAAATCAATACTATATATCATAGCGTTTGCAGCAAGGTTTTACAAGAGCGGCAGTTTGCAGCTTTTGTTTTGGGCAAAGGCGTGTTACAATACTGAATGCAAGTTTTTGGCAGGGCGTTCGATACGATGCCCGCAGGCAAGGAGTTTAGAAGATGCGCACAATTATCTGGTTTATTTATTTCTGGCTTTACCTCATCGTGGTGTGGCCCTGGCAGAAAAAGGGCGAGCGTGCCCTGAAATCCGGCGATTGGAAAACCGCCGATGAGCTGGCTGCCCGCTTTGTGCCCAACTGGGCCAACCGTCTGATGCGCCTGGCGGGCGTGACCATTACCGTGGAGGGCAAGGAGAATATCCCGGCAGGCCGTCCGTCGGTTTTTGTGGCAAACCACCGCAGCTATTATGACATTCCCGTGATTCTGACCCAGCTGGATGCGCCGCATGCATTGCTCAGCAAAACGGAAATCAACCATATTCCGTTTGTGCGCGGCTGGATGCGGATGCTGCACTGTGTGTTTGTGGATCGCGATGATGTGCGCGCAAGCATGAACGCACTGAAAGAAGCCACCGAAAATGTGAAAAAGGGTTATTCCATTACCATTTTCCCGGAGGGCACCCGCTACAAAGGCGAAGAGGGCGGCATTGGCGAGTTTAAGGGCGGCGCGTTCCGCATTGCCACCAAGGCAGGTGCTCCGCTGGTGCCTGTGGCCATCACCGGAACCCGTGCCATCATGGAAGACAACGGCGGCTATTGGATGCGCCCGGGCCATGTAACAATCAAGATTCTGCCCGCCATTGAAACGTCCGACCTGACCCGCGAACAGCTCAAAGAGCTGCCCGGCCAGGTGCAGGAACAGATTCACGCCGCACTCGGAGCCGGCATCGCAAAGGAGGCCTGACACGATGGCCAGTCACCGTTATACACGCTACATCCGGCCGGAAGATCTGGTTCAGGATCAGCCCAAACAATACACCCCCCTGCAAAAGGCTGCAAACTGGCTGCACTATCACAAGTGGCCGGTTCTGGCTGTTTTGATCGCTCTGGCAGTGGTGCTGAGCTTTCTGTTCCAAACAGTCTGGGCCCCGAAGGCGGACTGCCGGGTTGTGGTGGTAAGCAGTCAGCCCTTGCCCGATGAGCTGCTGGAAAATCTTCCGGAGTACCTGGCCCGGCTGGCACAGGACGAAAACGATGACGGCCGTGTATTGGTTGAGGTGGAGCAGTTCCTGCTGGCTCCATCGGCGGCTCCGGGCGATATGGATGCACTTGCCCGTTTTGCAGGTGAAACTCAGCTGAAAACGGACCTTGAAGAGGATTGGAGTTCTATTTTCCTGGTGGAAGATCCTGCTGCACTGGCAGATTGGGCACAAACCGTTTATTGGACCGAGGGCAAGGAGCCAGGTACATTCCCTCAGGCGGATGCACAGTATCGCTGGGGACAGAGCCCGGCCGCACAGCTGGAGCTGGGCAGCTATTGTATGCTGGACGGATCGGAGCAGCCGGGCCAGAAGCTTTTGCAGGATCTGTGGCTGGTGCGCCGCACCGATGTGCCCGGCGGCGATGCGCTGTGGCAGGCACTGACGGGGCAGAACTGATGGGCCGGCTGAAAGCACTGCTGGCGCGCTGTAAGGCCCGGCCAAAGCAAAAGGAAACAAAGTCCAGGGCGGTCCAGCTTGAAAACCCGTACCGCAGGCTGTACACACAGGAAAAAAGCCTGGAAGAGCTGGTGTACCGCGCCCGGGAAGAAGAGAAAAAAGAGAAAAAATAATGTGCACGAGATCCGGCCTTTTTTGAAGGGCCGGATCTTTTGTGTAATCGGCAGGAACCGTCATTGTGGAAAGGATTTTTGTATGGTATACTCGAAATCAGAATAGAGAACTTTGCCTTTTTAGGGGGAAACACCATGGATGAACTGCACAGTGCACGGCTGCTGATTGACCAGGTGGATCAGCAGATGGCAGAGCTTTTTTGTCAGCGGATGGCGGCAGTAAAGCAGGTGGCAGCCTACAAGGCGGCCCATCATCTGCCGGTGCTGGATGCATCCCGTGAAGAGCAGGTAGTGAATAAGAATCTGGCGCGGGTATCGGACCCGGAACTGGCCCCGTTTTATGAAGAATTTATTCGCAGCCAGATGGCCCTGTCGCGTTTATATCAGGCACAACTGCTGAAAAATGGGCCGAGTGAAAAGAAGGATGGATAATGAATATGAAGCTAACCATGCGTTTGAGTGAACGCAGCTATGATATTGTAATCAAGCGGGGCAGCCTTTCCTGGCTGGGGCAGCTGGCAAACCTGAAGCGCCGTGTGCTGGTAGTAACCGACAGCGGTGTGCCGGAGCAGTATACCCAAACGGTGCTGGCGCAGTGCGACGAGGGCCATTTGTTCACAGTGCCGCAGGGCGAAGCCAGCAAAAGCCTGAAGGTTTATGGTCAGATTCAGCAGGCAGCGCAGCAGGCAGGGCTGGACCGCGGCGACCTGATTGTAGCTGTGGGCGGCGGCGTGGTAGGGGACCTGGCCGGATTTGCGGCGGCCACCTATATGCGCGGCATTGATTTCATCAACTGCCCCACAACGCTGCTGGCTCAGGTGGATTCGTCCATCGGCGGCAAAACAGCGCTGGATTTGGGCGAAACCAAAAATGTGATCGGTGCATTCTGGCAGCCCCGGCTGGTTCTGATTGATCCCGATACACTGGAAACCCTGCCCCGCCGGCACTGGTCCAACGGTATGGCCGAGGTGCTCAAGATGGCGCTGCTGTGTGATCCCGAGCTGTTCCATCTGCTGGAAGAGGACGATCCTTTCCAGCAGGTCGAAGAGGTCCTGTACCATTCGCTGCGAATCAAAAAGAACCTTGTGGAAAAGGATGAGCATGACCGCGGTGCCCGTGCAGCACTGAATCTGGGGCATACGCTGGGCCATGCGATCGAGTCCGTGCGCGGCATTCGCGGCCGCAGAACAAATGGATATTACCACGGCGAATGTGTGGCGGTGGGAATGCTGCCCATGATTGAGGATAAGCAGCTGGCTAAGCGGGTGCGGGCGGTTTGCAGAAAGCTGGGCCTGCCCCTGCGGATTGGCTATGACAAGGAAAAAGTGCTGCATTACATGATGCAGGATAAAAAAGCGCAGGGCGGCCGGATTACTTTGGTCAAGGTGCCGGGCTTGGGCTGCTGGCGTTTGGATACATTGCCTGTATCCGTGCTGGAAGATCTGGCATATGGGCGCAGTGTGCCTCGCCCCGAATATACAGAGCCCGAATTTTAACGGAATCGTTTGCCCCTGCTGCATTTCTGCACAGGGGCCTTCGTACATCCCGGGGGTCGGGGAGCAAAAGGAGGAGCACTCATGAAAAACAGCTTTGGAAATGCGGTCACCCTGACCCTGTTCGGTGAAAGCCACGGCCCTGCGGTGGGAGCCGTGCTGGATGGTATTGCACCGGGAATTCCGGTGAACGAAGCGGAGATTGCTGCCGCCATGGCCCGGCGCCGCGGCGGCGGAGTGCTGTCCACCTCCCGCCGGGAAGAGGACAGGGTTCATTTTATCAGCGGCGTTTACAATGGATATACCGCCGGCGATTCCATCGCAATGGTCATTGAAAATCATAATGTGCGCAGTGCAGATTATGCGGCGCTGCAAAATCTGCCCCGGCCGGGCCACGCAGACTATGCAGCGCGGCAGAAGTATCTGGGGTTTGAAGATCCCCGTGGCGGCGGCCATTTTTCGGGCCGCATCACAGCACCTTTGGTGGCTGCGGGTGCACTGTGCCGCAGCATTCTGGCGGAAAAGGGCATCCTCATCGGGACCCATCTTGCCCGCTGCGGCGGTGTTTCGGACGCAGCCTTTGCCGGCAATGAAGAAACCCTGCGGGAACAGCTGCAAACCCTGAACGCCCGGCAGTTGGCAGTGTTGGACCCAAATGCCGGGGATGCCATGACAAAGGCCATCACCGCGGCCGCACAGGGCGGTGACAGCGTGGGCGGTATTCTGGAAACAGCCGTTGTGGGGCTGCCTGCCGGTGCGGGCGAACCCTTTTTTGACAGCGTGGAAAGTGTGCTGAGCCATCTGCTGTTCAGTATTCCTGCCGTAAAGGGCGTGGAGTTCGGCGCAGGGTTTGCCATGGCAGATCTTCCGGGCAGCCGGGCCAACGATGCCTTTTGTCTGCGGCAGGGCCGGGTGGAAACCCAAACCAATCACAACGGCGGCATCAACGGCGGTGTAACCAACGGAATGCCTGTGCTTCTGCGCACAGCAATCAAACCCACACCCAGTATTGCCAGACCCCAGCAGACCGTGGACCTTGCTGCGATGCAGCCCGCAGAACTGCAAATCAAGGGGCGGCATGACCCCTGTATTCTGCCCCGTGCGCGGGTAGTACAGGACAGTGCAGTGGCGCTTGGCTTGCTGGATCTGCTCACACAGCGCTATGGGGTGCTGTGGCAGAAGGAGGGCTTTTCATGCGGTATGGATTGATCGGAGCCACGCTGGGGCACAGCTATTCGCCCCAGATCCATAAAATGCTGGGCAACCCGGATTATCAGCTGTATGCCTTGCCGAAGCAGGAGGATGTGCAGCGCGTTTTGTGCAGCCGAGAATTTTGCGGCTTAAATGTGACCATGCCCTATAAGCAGTTTGTGATTCCGCTCTGTGACTGGGTGGACCCGGCGGCTTTGCAGATCGGCGCAGTCAATACGCTGGTCCATCGGGATGGAAAGCTGTACGGATACAATACCGATCTGGCGGGCCTGGAATATCTGCTCACCCGCCATCACATCAGCCTGCGGGATAAATGCGTGATGATTCTGGGCACAGGCGGTACCTGCCACACGGCAATGGCCGCTGTTCGGCGGCAGCAGCCCCGGCAGGTTCTGGTGGTAAGCCGCAGCGGCGGTCCCGGTACACTGACCTACGAGCAGGCCGCAAAGCGCACCGATGTGCAGGTGGTGGTAAATACCACGCCGGCCGGAATGGCACCCCATGCGGGCAGCTGCCTTCTGGAGCTTTCGTGCATGACCGGCCTGGAAGCTGTGGTGGATGTAGTGTACAATCCCTTTAAAACCGAGCTTGTGCTGCGGGCTGAAGAACGGGGCATTCCGGCTGTGGGCGGTTTTGAGATGCTGGTGGCGCAGGCTGTGTACGCGGATCAGCTGTTTCGCGGCGTGGAGCATTCGCAGGATACAACAGAGCGGATTTACCGCAGCCTTTTAACGGATATGGTCAATGTCAGCCTGGTGGGAATGCCGGGCAGCGGCAAAACAGCTGTGGGCTGTGTGCTGGCACAGAAACTGAATAAAAAGTTTGTGGATTTGGACCGGGAGATTGAAAAGCAGGCGGGAAAATCCATTGCGCAGATCTTCAGCGATGAAGGACAGGCGGCGTTTCGTCGGCTGGAAAGCCGGGTGACAGAGCAGTTTGCAGCCCAAAGCGGGCAGGTACTGTCCTGCGGCGGCGGAGTGGTGCTGAACCCTGAGAACGTGCACAGACTGCGCCAGAATGGGCCGGTGCTTCTTTTGCAGCGCGATCCGGAACAGCTGGAATTGGGGCATGGACGGCCGCTTTCCACCGACCGGGCGGCCCTTGCACAGATGCAAAAAGAGCGTGATCCCTTATATAAAAAGGCGGCCGACGCACAGGTGGCAAATCATGCTGCCCTGGAGGATGCGGTGCAGGCTGCGGCGGAGGCATTTTATGAAATTATTGATCCTGAACGGGCCGAATATCAATCTTTTGGGCGTTCGTGAACCGGGTATTTACGGTACGGTGGATTATGCCGGCATGGTGGATTATGTGCGGCAGGAATGCGAAAAAATGAATATCCGGACCGAGTTCTATCAATCCAATCACGAGGGAGATCTGGTGGATGCAATTCAGGGCGCACTGGGCCGCGTGGACGGTATTGTAATCAATCCGGCTGCGTATACCCACACCAGCATTGCCATTCTGGATGCCCTGAAAGCGGTGGCACTGCCCGCAGCCGAGGTGCACATCAGCGATGTAACCAAGCGCGAGCCTTTCCGTCAGATCAGCTATGCGGGCCTTGCCTGTCAGGGCCATTTCATCGGCGAAGGGCTGGCGGGCTACGTGCACGCTGCTGCCTTTTTGAAAGAGTATATTTTAAAGAATAACAGCTTGTAAGAATGTGAAAAGCTCGTTGAAAGGAGGAAAATCAGATGATTGCTGTTCTTCACCCCGGCAGGGTTTCCGGCTGTGCTGCTACACCGCCGTCCAAAAGTATTGCCCATCGGGCACTGCTGTGCGCAGGGCTTGCAAGAGGACTCAGCCGGGTGCGGAATCTGGATCTGAGCCAGGATGTAAAGGCAACGCTGGGAGCAGTATCCGGGATCGGCGCCAAGGTGACGGTGCGGGGCAGTCGGGCCGATATTGTGGGCAAAGGCGGTCTGGGCACATTGACCCGGCCGGTGGACTGCAACGAGAGCGGCAGTACGCTGCGTTTTTTGATTCCGCTGCTGTCTCTCACCGGACAGCGGGTGGAATTTACCGGCAAGGCGCAGCTGTTTCAGCGGCCGCTGGGGGTGTACCGGAAGATTTTTGAAGAGCAAAAGCTGCTGTTTGCGTGCAGTGATCGGGGGCTGACTGTTCAGGGCCGGCTTGCACCCGGCAGCTATCAGATTCCGGGCAATGTGTCCAGTCAGTTTATCACGGGCTTGATGCTGGCTCTGCCGCTGCTGGAAAAGCCCAGCACCATTCGGGTAGTACCGCCCTTTGAAAGCCGGCCCTATGTGGAGATGACCCGCCGGGTTTTGCAGGAATTCGGTGTGCAGGTGACATGGGATGCCCGGGATGAGAATTTATTGCACATTCCGGCCCCGCAGTATTATCACAACCGGGATTGGACGGTGGAGGGCGATTACAGCCAGGCCGCCTTTTTTGCAGTGCTGGGAGCTGTTTGCGGCGGCGTAAGTGTGCAGGGCCTGAGTCCGGATTCCAGCCAGGGTGATCGGGTGATTCTGGATATTCTGGCCCGGTGCGGTGCCCGCTTTACCCGGCAGGGAGATACGGTCGAATTTGAAAAGAGCAGCCTGACCGCAACCCGCATTGATCTGGCACAGTGCCCGGATCTGGGCCCGGTGCTGATGGTGCTGGGGCTTTTTTGCAGCGGCACCACCGAAATCTGCAATGCAGGGCGGCTGCGCATGAAGGAGAGCGACCGGATTGCGGCCATGCAGCAGGAGTTGGCAAAGTTCGGTGCACAGATGCGGGTGGAAGAGGATACCGTGTATATAACGGGCGGGCCCTTGCAAAAACCGCAGGAACCGCTGAGCGGACACAATGATCACAGGGTAGTTATGAGCCTTGCGGCGGCAGCCGTGGCAGCGGGCTGCGATGTTTCGATTTCTGGGGCAGAAGCAGTTGAAAAAAGCTGGCCCCGGTTTTTTGAAGTTCTGCGCGCATTGGGGACCGATGTGCAAAAAACAGATCCATAACCGGAAATATGGCCTGAATATCAGGGAGGTGCATTTTTATGAGCCGGTCGATGGGGCAAAAGGCAAAGATTATGGTGTTGTTGGAACTGCTCTGGCGGCGTACCGATGAGGAACATCGGCTGAGTGTGCCGCAGATGATTGATCATCTGCGCAATCAGGGCATTACAGCTGAGCGAAAAAGCGTCTACAGTGATATTGAAGCGCTGCAGGCGGCAGGATTTGAAATCCAGTGTCAGCGCGGCCCGGGCGGAGGATATTATATGGTGCATCGCCCATTTGAGCTGGCTGAGCTCAAATTACTGGTGGATGCGGTGCAGGGATCGCGGTTTATCACCACACGCAAATCCGAGAGTCTGATCCGAAAACTGGAAAGCCTTACAAGTGATTTTCAGGCAAGGCAGATGCAGCGGCAGGTCATGGTAACGGGCCGGGTTAAAAACATGAACGAGAGCATTCTGTACAGTGTGGATGGGTTGCATCAGGCTATTTCAGAGGATCATCAGGTGAGCTTTTTGTACTCAGACTGGAATCTGAACCGGGAGCGCATTCCCCGCAAGGAGGGACAGCGCTATCTGGTCAGCCCCTGGGCACTTGTATGGAACAACGATAATTACTATCTGGTGGCGTATCTGGATCAGCCGGAAGGCGGGGAAATCCGCCATTACCGGGTGGACAAGATGAGCCGTATTCGGGTGGAAGAAAAACTTTCCAGAAAGGGAAAACAGCAGTTTGAGCAGCTGGATCTGGCGGGTTATACGCGCAGCCTGTTCGGGATGTTCGGCGGAGAAACAAAAACGGTACGGCTGCGCTGCGCCAATAAGCTGGTGGATGCCATGCTGGATCGCTTTGGGCGGGATGTGACCCTGCTGGAATACCGCAAGGATACCTTTGACCTTTATACCGAAGTGACCCTGAGCCAGCAGTTTGCAGGCTGGGTTTGCGGCTTTGGTGGGGATGTGCAGGTTCTGGAACCCGCAGAAGCGCGTCAAATGATGCGGCAGCTGGCCAATACACTGTGCGGTCAGTATGCGGCAGATCCTGTTTGAGCGGGTATTTGCTGCACATAATTCTGAAAAAAAGCAAAACAAAAAGCGGCGGCACACAACGGAGAACATCCGTTTGAGTGCCGCCGCTTTTGCTGCTGCAAAAAATCAGCTGCGCAGATAATCGGCAAAACCGCTGCTCATGCAGGCTTCGCCGTTGTCCAGCAGCCACAGGGCTTCCACGTCGTCCAGCCGGTTTACCAGGTCCAGCCCTTCCTGCACGTCCATGCAGAACAGCGCTGTGGAAAGCCCGTCTGCGTATCCGGAATCCGGGGCCAGCACCGATACCGACCGGCAGTTCTTGGCCGGATACAGGGTGTCCGGGTCAATCAGATGATGCATGCGCACTCCGTCCACCATATAATAGCGCTGGTAATCGCCGCTGGTGACCAGAGCCTTGTCCTGTAAAAACACAGCATAGCGGTAGCTGTCGCTGTCCGGGTCCTGGATTCCGGCTGTCCACTGGGTGCCGTCGGGCTTTGTGCCGATGGAGCGCAGATTGCCGCCCACATTCAGCAGTGCGCTGGTAAGTCCGCGTTCCCGGGCGGCCCGGGCGGCCATCTCCACCGCATAACCCTTGCCGATGCTGCCCACGTCCAGCTGTACTTCAGGGTCGGTGATTTCCACTGTGCTTTCCTGCCGGTTCAGCACAATCCGATCCGCACCGCTGTGTTCTGCTGCGCTGCGCAGAGCTTCGTCATCGGGCAGCACAGCCGCGGCGGGATCTTCATCTGCGGCAGCACGGGCATCATGCCACAGCTTCAGCATACGGCCCAGCGTTACATCCATCTGGCCATTGGTGGTCTGGCTTATGTTCAGCGCAAGCTCCAGCAGATCCAGAATGCGCTCATCCACCTGCACCGGTCCCTGACCTGCCCGCGCGTTCACAGTGCACAGATTGGTGATGCCTTCGTACTCGTTGTAGATGTCGTACAGCTGATGATAGGCCAGAAGATCCTCGTGCAGGGCATCCATCTGCGCATCCCATTCTTCCTGACTGGCTGCATATCCCTGAATGACCGTTACCGTATCAAACAGATCAAACCAGGTGACCGAAAAGTTTTGCAGCGGCTTTTCACCGCAGCCAACGGCGCTTACCGCCAGAAAAAGCCCCAGAATCAGGGCGGTTAGTTTTTTCTTCATATAAAGGGTTCCCCGCTTTCTGCATCAAAGACAAAACGCGGCAACGGGCAGGGGCCCGTCACCGCGCGGATTCCTACAATAACCAGTGTACCAAACCAGCGTTCCCAAGTGCAAGAAAAATATCAGGACTCGCTGTGCCCGGCTGCATTGCCGGCGGCAAGAGCATCGCGCTCTTTGCAAAGTTTCGCCAGAAGTGCGCCCAGGGCCCAGTCCCGGCTGGTGGGCGTTACAATGGCCTTTAAGGGAATGTCTGCGCCCCGCAGTTCGGCCAGCATCCGGTCCAGTTCTTTGTCGGTAAGGCCGCAGAACACCGCAGCAGCAGGGAATGCCGTATCCGTTGCTTCAAATTCGGCGGTGACATTTCCGCAGGGCAGGCCGCAAAGCTCTGCCACGCAGCGGTTCAGATCGGGTTCGCCCACAGGCTTCACGGTCATGCGCAGCGTCTTTGCAGCAGCTTCCAGCCGGGCCAGTGCGGCACTGCCGGGCTCAAAGCCCCAGGCAAGAACAAGTTTCGGGGTGCGTGCGATATGTGCTTTCATAAAATATCCTCCTTGGGGGATCAGTTCAGGCTTTTGCCGAAAAATTCAATCTCCGTCCGCAGCTTGTCCATCAGGCTGCTGAACTGCCGTGGATTCAGGCTCTGCGCCCCGTCACTCAGTGCATGGCAGGGATCGGGATGCACTTCAACCATCAAACCGTCTGCGCCCACTGCAACAGCGGCCTTGGCCAGCGGTTCCACCATCCAGGCGATTCCCGCAGCGTGGCTGGGGTCCACAATAACCGGCAGATGCGTCATGTGATGCAGCATGGGCACAGCGGAAAGATCCAGCGTGTTGCGCATACTGGGCTCAAAGGTGCGGATGCCCCGCTCACACAAAATGACGTTCGGGTTGCCGCCGGCCAGAATGTACTCGGCACTCATCACCAGTTCTTCCAGCGTGGCGGAAAGGCCCCGCTTGAGCAAAATGGGCTTTTGGGTGCGGCCCAAGGCTTTCAGCAGTTCAAAATTCTGCATATTGCGGGCACCCACCTGAATCACGTCCACATCTTCAAATAAAGGCAGATGCGCCGTGTCCATAATTTCGCTCACAATGGGCAGACCGCTGTGCCGGCGGGCGTGCCGCAGCAGCGCAAGACCATCGGCCCGCAGCCCCTGAAAGCTGTAAGGCGAAGTGCGGGGCTTGAATGCACCGCCGCGCAGAAGTCCTGCACCGGATTCCCGCACAAGCTGGGCCAGCTGCTCAATCTGCGGTTCGCTTTCCACGCTGCACGGCCCGGCAATGACGGCAAAATGGCCGCCGCCGAAGGCTGTGCTGCCCACCCGGACCACCGTGTCGGCCGGATGCGCTTCGCGGCTGCTGCGGCGAACCGGTTCGCTGATGCGCATGACCCTGCGCACAGCGGGATGGGCCATCAGGCGATCTTCACTCAAAGTGCCTGTCTGACCGGATAAGCACAGTACACTGGAATTGCCGTTCTGCTCCGGATGCACCTGCACATTCCGGGCGCGCAGTTCGGCACACAGGGTATCCACGTCTTCCTGCGTGGCTGCCTGGTTTAATACAATAATCAATAAATTCTTCCTCCTGACGATGGAAACACAAAGACCCAATGAAAGGGCATAAAAACGGGGCGCCGCATCACTGCGGCGCCCCGGAACGTGCCTGGGATCGCGCCGGGCCAAAGCCGCAGGCGCAAGGCGGAACCGACAGCAGCAACGCCTGCAATACCCTTGAAACCAGGTAGGGGGTGCTGTGCTCAGAACGGCCGTTATGGAACCCTTTGCAGGATTTGCAGGGTCAGGCAAAGCATAACACGTTCCGCATAAACCGTCAAGCGGAACTTGTGCCGTGGCAGCAAATGCTTTACAATAGAAAAAGCAAACGCTGCGGGGCAAAATCATTGCTTCCGCTTTTTGAAAGGACGTGCAATGGGGATGGAACAGGATCGTTTGAGGGCATGGTATACCCGGCGAAAGTGCTGGCAGAAAACGCTGATGGCACTCACGGTGTATCTGGTGGGCTTCGGAGTGATTGCTCTGGCCCATGCGCTGCCCTTTATCCGCCAGGGCAGCTATTTTATCTGGAGTGCGGATGCCTATACCCAGCATTTCCCGGCCTTCTGCACCATTCTGGATTATCTGCGGGATGCCTTCAGCGGATTGCTGCATGGTGATTTCCGCCCGCTGCAATACAGCTTCAGCCTGGGCCTTGGCGGTGATATCTGGGGCACACTGAATTATTACGGCCTTGGCAATCCGTTTTATCTGCTGGGCCTTCTGTTCCCGGAACATCGGCTTCCGCTGGCATTCAGCCTGATTCTGGAAGTGCAGTTTCTTCTGGGCGGCGTGGCCTTTTACGCCTTTGCACGCAAGCTGAATGCCAGGCGCTGGGGTGCTGTAGCCGGTGCGTGGCTGTATGTGTTTTCGGGCTTTTTGCCCATGAGTGTGCAGCATCCGATTCTGGCCCATGCGGTATTCTTTCTGCCCCTGCTCCTGTTGGGGGCTGAAAAGGTTCTGCGCCGGGAAAATCCGCTGCTGCTGAGCATTACCGTGTTCCTGATGGGCCTGTGCGGCTTTTACTTTTTGTTTATCAGCTCGGTGGTGCTGGCTTTTTATGTGCTGCTGCGCAGCTGGCAGCTGAAAGAAGATCGTACCTGGTGGAGCAGTCTGTGGCGGGCCGTGGTGCGCTGTATGGCTGTGTACCTGGCGGGTCTGTTGGCTTCGTTTGTCATGTTCCTGCCGCAGATGCTGGCGTTCTTTAACTCCAATCGCGCGGGCAGCGGGGCTGTGCCTGCATTGTTCGGCGGCTTTGGCGTGGTGAAAAGCTGGCTGCAAAGCGCCGTGATGCCCGGCGGCGATCCCTTTGTAGGGGCGCTGGGTCTGCTGGCGCTGGTACTGGCATTGGGCGGCGTGACCAATCGGAAAAACCATGCAGGAGTTTGGGCAGCAGGGGCTGCCATCGGGTTTGTCTTTGTGGTTTCGCCCTTTGCGCAGAGTGCACTGGTGGGCTTCGGAAACAGCCAGTACACCCGCTTCTGGTATGCGCTGGCTCTTTTGTTTGCCATGGCACTGGCCCTCAATGCGGAACGTTTGTTTGCCCTGAATCGCTGGCAGCTGGGTCTTGGCTGTGTGCTGGTTCTTCTGGCGGGCCTTGCAGGAGTGCGGGGACCTGCATTCCGGATGCTGACGGCTGCCATGGCGATTGTTGTGCTGGGTCAGGCAGCGTGGTGGAAAAGTGCAGCTGTTCGGCGCTGGATGCAGCGTGCGGCCGTCTGCGCTTTGGCGGTGCTTACCGTGCTGAATCTTGCCTGGGGCCTGAATGCACAGGCGGCCTCTCTGCCTGAGGGCAGCTATCGCAATGAGCGGTTTGCACGCCTGATGCCCGCTGTAACCCGTGACACTCTGCCGGAAGGCGAATACCGAGTGGATCTGGGCGAAGTGGCAGACCATCAGTGGTGGGCCGGCGGCAATGCAGCCATGGTGGGCGGATACAAGGGCCTTTCGGAATATTTCAGCATTTTGAATGGAGCCTATACAGACGCCATGCTGCACGACTGGGCTCTGGCACCGGCACAGCAGGGAGCGTTTTCGTTTCAGGGGCTGGACGGCTGCGCAGCGCTGAATACCCTGGCCGGCGTGCGGTACAGCTTTGTGCGGCCCGGTCAGGAGGGCTATGTGCCCTTTGGCTATGCTTATGTGGGCAATACGCCCCAGGCGCCGTGCTTCACCTTTGTGCCGGACAGCGGCGCAGAGCTGCTGCGATATGAAAATCAGTACACACTGCCGCTGGGATACAGTTACCCGGCGGCCATGTCCGGCGAGGACTACCGCCGGCTGAACGGCCTGCAAAAACAGGCTGCCATCATGCAGCTGGCTGCGGTGGAGGAACTGCCCGCAGATGCAGCAGCCGGAACGCCGGATCTTTCGGGTGTGTATCCGCTTTCGGCACAGATTCAGCCCGGCCCCGGCGTGACCTGGCAGGATGGGGAACTGGTGTGTGACACCGGGGACGGAAGCAGCGGCCTTGTGACCCTGACATTTGATGTGCCCGCAGAGAGCGAAGTACATCTGATGCTGTGTGGATTTGCGCAGCAGCCCGGAATGAGTGAGGCCTGGGCATCGTTTACGCTGGAGGGCGGCATGACCCGGCGGGTACGCATGAGTGATGCGGTGGACAGCCGGGAAACCTGGGTCAACCTGGGCCGCGCGGATGCCGGAAGCCGTTGCGCACAGATGGAACTGCCGGATGGCTGTCGGCTGAACCTGCGGGAGATGCAGGTCTGGGCCTATGAGATGGAGCAGTATGCCCGGGATGCACAGGTGCTGGCAGCGGGCGGCTTGCAGAACGTTGTGGTGGGCAAGAACAGCATTCAGGGCCTTTATGAGGGTGCGGAAGCCCGCATGGTGGTGTTCAGCGTGCCCTGGTCCGGCGGCTGGAGTGCCAGCGTGGATGGAGCACCGGTGCCTGCCTTCCGGGCAAACAGTATGTTCACTGCGGTGCAGGTGCCTGCGGGCAGTCATGCAGTGCGGCTTTATTACACCGCTCCGGGCTTTAAAGCAGGTGCAGTGTGCAGTGCTTTAGGCATCTTGGCCATCCTCGGCTGCTGGGTCTGCTGGCGGCGGCGCAGCAAAATGCCGGCAGAATGACGAAAGAATACCCCGGCGGCCTGGGATCGAATCCTGCTGACGGGGTTCATCAAATCTGTTTTTTGACGTAATGCCTAAAAACGGTCGAAAAGTCATACTTTTTTATGACTTTTCGCCGTTAAAATGGCTAAAAAACCACTGGAAGCAGGGCGGGGGACGTGGCGGCCCGCTGAAAATTCGACAAGGGCCGCCGGCAGCCTTGAACTTTATCGATAAACACACTATACTGAGGGCATAAGAGAACACACAATGCGTGATGGAGGGCATGACTATGGATCTGCTGAAAGGCCGCGATTTTCAGAACAGTCGCGGGGCCAGTGCAGCACCTGGGGCCCTTCGTGTATTTCTGTACGCAAAAATGAAATGGACAGAGGTCGTGGTGCACCCTATTGGTGTATCGTGACCTCTTTGATTTTGTGTACGCAATCCATCCGCTGATAGGAGAGGGGAAGAACAATGGCAGAGAGCAAAAAAGTAGCAGTTATTATGGGCAGCGACAGTGACTGGCCCGTTGTAAAGGCCGCCTGCGCACAGCTGAAGGAGCTGGGCATTCCTTGTGAGGCACACATTCTGAGCGCACACCGCACTCCCGAACCGGCAGCCCGCTTTGCCCGCGAGGCCCGCGCAAACGGTTTTGGCGCCATCATCTGCGCTGCCGGCATGGCAGCACATCTGGCCGGTGCAATCGCCGCCAACACCACCCTGCCCGTAATTGGCATTCCCATGAAGGGCGGCGCAATGGATGGTCTGGATGCTCTGCTGGCTACCGTGCAGATGCCCAGCGGCATTCCGGTGGCAACGGTTGCCCTGAACGGTGCCAAGAACGCAGCTGTACTGGCTGCTCAGATGCTGGCCATCACCGACGAGGCCCTGGCTGCCCGCCTGGACGAGGCCCGCAAGGACATGGCACGTCAGATTGAAGCAAAAGAAGCAAAGCTGCAGACCGAACTGGCTGCACTGTAAACAGCAGGATATTTTAAAGGGGGAACTGAGAATGACGGATCACTTTGATGATAAGCCGCATGAGGAATGCGGTGTGTTTGGCATTTATCGCCGCAATGAGGAACAGAACGTAGCAGCAACTACTTATTATGGCCTGTATGCATTGCAGCATCGCGGCCAGGAAAGCTGCGGTATGGCAGTGAATGACGGCGGCGTACTGCACAAGTATCGGGATCTGGGCCTGGTAAACGAGGTCTTCACCAAAGAGCGCATGGAAACCATGCCTCAGGGCGATATGTGCATCGGCCACTGCCGTTATGCAGCCAGCGGTGTTCCGGTGCGTGCGGATGCCCAGCCTTTCGTGATCCGTCATGTTAAGGGCTCCATGGCTCTGGCTCACAACGGCGCTCTGACCAACGCAGCTGAGCTGCGCAAGGAGTTTGAGCTGGCCGGCGGCATCTTCCAGTCCAACAGCGTGGTGGAGATCATTGCTTACGCCATCACCCGTGAGCGTTTGCAGTGCGGCAGCATCGAAGAAGCCGTCGAGCGCGCTATGCCTCTGCTGAAGGGCGCTTACAGCATGGTCATCATGAGCCCCCGCAAGCTGATTGCTGTGCGTGATCCCCACGGCTTCCACCCTCTGTGCATCGGCAAGCTGGGTGACAGCGACATCATCAGCAGCGAGAGCTGTGCCATTCAGGCCGCAGGCGGCGAGTTCGTGCGCGACGTGGAGCCCGGCGAAATCGTGGTCTTTGACGAGAACGGTATGCGCAGCATCAAGACCCACTGCAATGAATGCCCTGCCAGCCTGTGCGTATTTGAATATGTTTACTTTGCACGTCCTGACTCTGTGGTGGACGGTGCCAGCGTGCATCGTGCCCGCCGCCGTTCCGGTGCCTGCCTGGCTCTGGAGCATCCTGTTCAGGCAGATGTGGTCATCGGCGTACCGGATTCCGGCCTGGACGCTGCCCTGGGTTATTCCCAGCAGAGCGGCATTCCCTACGGCATCGGCCTGCTGAAGAACAAGTACATCGGCCGTACCTTCATTCAGCCCAACCAGAAGCTGCGTGAGAACACCGTGCGCATCAAGCTGAACCCCATCGCAGACACCGTGCGCGGCAAGCGCGTGGTTCTGGTGGATGACTCCATTGTGCGCGGTACCACCAGCCGTCAGATTGTGCAGCTGCTGCGTGAGGCCGGTGCAACCGAGGTTCACCTGATGTCCAGCGCACCCATGTTCCTGAATCCCTGCTACTTCGGCACAGATGTTGCCAGCCGCGACAATCTGATCGCCGCCAACAATACCCTGGAGGAAATGCGCGATCAGCTGGGCGTGGACAGCCTGGGCTTCCTGAGCGTGGAGAGCGTCAAGCGCATTGCCGAGGGCTGCAAGCTGAGCCTGTGCACTGCCTGCTTCGACGGCAACTACCCCGTTGACCCGCCCGCCTGCGCTCAGTGCAGCAAGTACGACAGCAAGATCGAAAAGTCCGCCGAGTGAGATAGATAAGAGGAGGAGCTTCCCATGGATAAGAGTTTTTCTGCAAGCTACGCCGCAGCAGGCGTTGACATCACCGCCGGTTACAAGGCAGTGGAATTGATGAAGCAGCACGTGGCCCGCACCGTAATTCCCGGCTGCATGGGCGGTCTGGGCGGTTTCGGCGGCATGTTCGAGCTGGACTGCACCGATATGCCCCACCCTGTGCTGATCAGCGGCACCGACGGCGTGGGCACCAAGCTCAAGATTGCCTTCATGATGAATAAGCATGACACCGTGGGCATCGACTGTGTTGCCATGTGCGTAAACGACGTGGTTTGCGCCGGTGCCAAGCCCCTGATTTTCCTGGATTACATCGCCTGCGGCAAGAACGTGCCCGAGCGCATTGCCGATCTGGTGAAGGGCGTTTCCGAGGGCTGCGTGCAGGCCGGCTGCGCTCTGGTAGGCGGCGAAACCGCTGAGATGCCCGGCTTCTATCCCGAAGACGAGTACGATCTGGCCGGCTTCACCGTGGGCGCTGTGGACAAGAGCAAGATCCTGTCCAACGAATCCATGCAGGAGGGCGACGTGCTGATCGCTCTGCCCAGCAGCGGCGTTCACTCCAACGGCTTCTCTCTGGTTCGCAAGGTATTCGACCTGGAAAACGATCCTGAGGTGCTGACCCGCTACAGCGACCGTCTGGGCAAGACCCTGGGCGAGGCTCTGCTGGCTCCCACCCGCATTTATGTAAAGCCCGTTCTGGCCGTAATGGACAAGATCCAGGTCAAGGGCGTTTCCCACATCACCGGCGGCGGCTTCTACGAGAATATGCCCCGCTGCATGAAGAAGGGCCTGGGCGTCCGCATCCGCAAGAGCGACGTGCGCACCCCCGAGCTGTTCAAGCTGATTGCCGAAGTGGGCGGCATTCCCGAGCGTGATATGTTCAACACCTTCAACATGGGCGTTGGCATGATGCTGGTTGTTGCAAAGCAGGATGCCGATGAGGCAATCCGCATTCTGAAGGAGCAGGGCGAAGATGCCTATCTGCTGGGCGAAGTAGTGGCAGAGGAAGGTGTAGAGCTGTGCTGAACATTGCAGTGTTAGTCAGCGGCGGCGGCACCAATCTGCAGGCCATTCTGGACGCTGAAGCCAGCGGTCAGATTCCCGGCGGCAAGGTGACATTGGTGGTGGCATCCAAGCCCGGCGTTTATGCGCTGGAGCGTGCCGCCAGGGCCAATGTGGAAAGCTGCGTGGTGTGCCGCAGAAACTTTGACAGCGCAGATGCGTTTGACGATGCTCTGCTGGCCACGCTCCGGGACCACAACATTGATCTGGTGGTTCTGGCCGGATTCCTGTCCATCCTGGGCGAAAAGGTGATCCGCGCCTATCCGGACCGCATTCTGAATGTTCATCCCAGCCTGATCCCCAGCTTCTGCGGCCCCGGCATGTATGGCCTGCGGGTGCACGAAGCAGCTTTGGCCAAGGGGGTCAAGGTGACCGGTGCCACAGTGCATCTGGTCAATGAGGTGTGCGACGGCGGCCGTATTCTGCTGCAGAAGGCAGTGGAGGTACAGCCCGGTGACACCCCCGAAATCCTGCAAAAGCGCGTCATGGAACAGGCCGAGTGGAAGCTTCTGCCCCACGCCATTGCCATGATCTGCCAGCAGGCCGCCAACCAAAACCATAACGCCTGATTTTAAAAGGAGGGCTTTTCTTATGAAGACGACTGATCTGTATCAGCTGCTGCACGATACTACCTATCCCGGCCGCGGCATCGTGGTGGGCCTTGCCCCCAGTGGCCGCCGTGCCGCCATTGCCTATTTCATCATGGGCCGCAGCGCCAACAGCCGCAACCGCGTGTTTGCGCAGACCAGCGACGGCATCGAAACCCGTGCCGCTGACCCCGCCAAGCTGGAGGATCCCTCTCTGATCATTTACCGTCCGGTGCGTACTCTGGGCGAAGATCACATTGTGACCAACGGTGACCAGACCGATACCATCTACACCGCACTCACCGCAGGCGGCACCTTTGAAAGTGCCCTGCGCACCCGCGGCTTTGAGCCGGATGCTCCCAACTGGACTCCCCGCATCAGCGGTATGGTCAATGTAAGCGGCGGTGAGGCCAGCTACAAGCTGTCCATCCTCAAGAGCGGCGATGCCGAGGGCACCAGCTGCCGCCGTTATTTCTATGAGTATCCCCGTCCGCTGAACGGTCAGGGTCACTTTATCCACACCTATCAGGGTGACGGCAATCCGCTGCCCAGCTTTGAGGGCGAGCCTGAGCAGGTGGAAATTCCCGAGAGCGCAGAAGTGTTTGCTCACAACATCTGGAACGCTCTGCACTGGGACAACAAGGTAAGCCTGTTTGTGCGCTACATCGACCTGGAAAGCCAGGAAACCGAGGATATCATCATCAACAAATACGACGAGGTTTAAGGCGTTAGCCCTTTGCAGGAGGATAAAAAACCATGAAGGAACTGGAACTGAAATACGGCTGCAACCCCAACCAGAAGCCTGCCCGCATCTACATGGAAGAGGGCGAGCTTCCTCTGGAGGTTCTGAACGGCCGTCCCGGATATATCAATTTTCTGGATGCACTCAATTCCTGGCAGCTGGTCCGCGAGCTGAAGGAAGCTACCGGAATGCCCGCTGCTGCCAGCTTTAAGCACGTAAGCCCCGCAGGTGCTGCGCTGGGCCTGCCCCTGGATGACGTGCTGCGCCAGATGTACTCTGTGCCCGCAGGTCTGGAGCTGAGCCCTCTGGCCTGTGCATATGCCCGTGCCCGCGGCGCTGACCGCATGAGCAGCTTCGGCGACTGGATTGCCCTGTCTGATGTGTGCGATGTGCCCACCGCAAAGCTCATCCAGCACGAAGTGACCGACGGCATCATCGCGCCCGGCTATGAGCCCGAAGCTCTGGAGATCCTCAAGGGCAAGCGCAAGGGCGGCTACAACGTGGTCAAGATCGACCCCGCTTACCGTCCGGCTCCTGTGGAGCACAAGCAGGTTTACGGCATCACCTTTGAGCAGGGCCGCAACGAGGTTAAGATCGACGAGGCCATGCTGGAGAACATCGTAACCGAGAACAAGCAGATGACCGACGCACAGAAGCGCGACCTGATCATCAGCCTGATTACCCTGAAATATACGCAGTCCAACAGCGTTTGCTATGTGCAGGACGGCCAGACCATCGGCGTAGGTGCCGGTCAGCAGAGCCGCATCCACTGCACCCGTCTGGCAGGCCAGAAGGCAGACAACTGGCAGCTGCGCCATCACCCCAAGGTGCTGGGCCTGCCCTTCCGCGACGATGTGTCCAAGCCCAACCGCGACAATGCCATTGACGTATACATCGGCGACACTCCCGAGGATGTGCTGGGCGAGGACGTCTGGGCAGAAACCTTTACCACCCGTCCCGAGCCTCTGACCGCAGAGGAAAAGAAGGAGTGGCTGAGCAAGGTTACCGGCGTTTGCCTGGGCAGCGATGCGTTCTTCCCCTTTGGGGACAACATCGAGCGTGCACGCCGCAGCGGCGTTACTGCTATTGTGCAGCCCGGCGGCTCCATCCGCGATCAGCAGGTTATCGACACCTGCAACAAGTATGATATTGCCATGGCCTTCTGCGGCCTGCGGCTGTTCCATCACTAAAATATTCGACTGGGGGAATAGAACATGAAGATCCTGGTAGTTGGCGGCGGCGGGCGTGAGCACGCTCTGATCCGCAAGCTGAAAGAAAGCCCGCTGTGCACCGAAATCTGGGCAGCGCCCGGTAACGGCGGCATTGCCTGCGATGCGCAGTGCAAAAATATTGCAGCCACCGACGTGGACGCGATGACTGCATTTGCAAAAGAAGAGGGCTTTGACTACGTAGTGGTTGCCCCGGATGATCCGCTTGCTCTGGGCCTGGTGGATAAGCTGGCAGAAGCCGGCATTCCCGCATTCGGCCCCCGCGCTTCTGCGGCCCGCATCGAGGCCAGCAAGGTATTCAGCAAGGATCTGATGAAGAAGTACGGCATTCCCACCGCAGATTATCAGGTGTTCGACCGCGCGGATGCCGCTATGGAGTACATTCGCAGCCGCGGCCAGTATCCGGTTGTGGTTAAGGCCGACGGCCTGGCTCTGGGCAAGGGCGTGCTGATCTGCCAGAATGAAGCAGAAGCCTGCGACGCTCTGAAAGAGATCATGGAGGACAAAAAGTTCGGTGCTTCCGGTGACCATGTGGTTGTGGAAGAGTTCCTGACCGGCCCCGAAGTCAGCGTGCTGGCCTTCACCGACGGCAAGACCCTCAAGCCCATGGTATCCAGCATGGACCACAAGCGTGCGCTGGACGGCGATCAGGGCCTGAACACCGGCGGCATGGGCACTGTGGCCCCCAACCCCTACTACACGGCTGAGATTGCTGCCCAGTGCATGGAAACCATTTTCATGCCCACTATCCATGCCATGCAGCAGGAAGGCTGCCCCTTTACCGGCTGCCTGTACTTCGGCCTGATGCTCACCCCCAACGGTCCCAAGGTCATCGAGTATAACTGCCGCTTCGGCGATCCCGAAACTCAGGTTGTGCTGCCCCTGCTGGAAAGCGACATCCTGCCCATTATGATGGCCACCACCAACGGCACACTGGATCAGGTAGAGGTAAAGTTTGCAGATCACTCTGCCGCCTGCGTGATCCTGGCCAGCGGCGGCTATCCCGAAAGCTACCCCAAGGGCCTGCCCATTCAGGGGCTGGAAAACGGCCAGGTGCCCGGCAGCAGCTGCACTGTGTATCATGCAGGCACTGCACAGCGTGACGGTCAGCTGGTTACCAGCGGCGGCCGTGTGCTGGGCGTTACCGCCACTGCCGCTACCTTGCAGGAAGCCCTGAACAAGGCCTATGCAGGTGCCGATCAGATCCACTTTGAGGGGATGCACCGCCGCAGTGACATCGGCCAGAAGGCGCTGGCTGCTCTGCGCTGATTGCAAAAGGCGCGCCTTGAACTATGCCGCACAAGCTGCGGCCCAACATCACAAGAGAGACGAGGGAAACCTAATGGTATATCGCATCTATGTGGAAAAGAAACCCGGTTTCGACGGCGAGGCCAAGAGCCTTGCACACGAACTGACCAATCTGGTAGGCGTTAAGGGCATTACCGGCCTGCGCCTGCTGAATCGTTATGACGTGGAAGGCATCGACCGTGAGCTGTTTGAATCCTGCGTGCCCACCGTGTTCAGCGAGCCCCCGGTGGATAACACCTGGGAGCACTGCCCCAAGGCACAGCATATGTTTGCCGTGGAATACCTGCCCGGCCAGTTTGATCAGCGTGCAGACAGCGCCAGCGAGTGCATTCAGCTGATCAGTCAGGGCGAGCGTCCCGTGGTGCGCAGTGCCCGTGTATACCTGCTGGAGGGCGATCTGTCCAAGCAGGATCTGGCTGCTGTGAAGAAGTATGTCATCAACCCCGTGGAAGCCCGTGAGGCTGCCATGGACCCCAAGGAAACTCTGGCTGTGGAATATCCTCAGCCCGCACCCGTGGCCACTCTGGAAGGCTTCTGCGAAAAGGATGACGAGGGCCTGCGTGCTCTGATTGCAGAGCTGGGTCTGGCTATGGACTTCGGCGACATCAAGTTCTGCCAGGAGTACTTCCGCGGCGAGCATCGCGATCCCACCCTGACCGAGATCAAGGTGATCGATACTTACTGGTCTGACCACTGCCGTCACACCACCTTCGGCACCATCCTGGACAACGTTGAAATTCAGGACGAGCTGGTTAAAAAGGCATTTGAGCGTTATCAGGAGCTGCGCAAGGAGCTGTATGTAAATCGCAATAAGCCTGCCTGCCTGATGGATCTGGCTACCATCGGCGGCAAGTACCTCAAGAAGCACGGCATCCTGCAAAACCTGGATGAATCCGACGAAATCAACGCCTGCACCGTCAAGATCAAGTGCGACGTGGACGGCGAAGAGCAGGACTGGCTGTTCCTGTTCAAGAACGAAACCCATAACCATCCCACCGAGATTGAGCCCTTCGGCGGTGCTGCAACCTGCATCGGCGGTGCCATCCGTGACCCGCTGTCCGGCCGCAGCTATGTTTATCAGGCAATGCGCGTGACCGGTGCCGGCGATCCGCTGGTTCCTGTCAGCAAGACTCTGCCCGGCAAGCTGCCTCAGCGCAAGATCGTGACCACTGCTGCCGCAGGCTATTCCAGCTACGGCAACCAGATCGGTCTGGCTACCGGCCAGGTGGATGAGCTGTATCATCCCGGCTATGTGGCAAAGCGCATGGAAATCGGCGCTGTGGTGGGTGCAGCTCCTGCGGCCAATGTGCGCCGCGAAGTGCCCGCTCCCGGCGATATCGTTGTTCTGCTGGGCGGCCGTACCGGCCGTGACGGCTGCGGCGGTGCTACCGGCAGCAGTAAGGCTCACAAGCTGGAGAGCCTGGAAACCTGCGGCGCAGAAGTTCAGAAGGGCAACGCCCCTGTAGAGCGCAAGCTGCAGCGTCTGTTCCGCAACCACGAGGCTACCTGCCTGATTAAGCGCTGCAATGACTTCGGCGCCGGCGGTGTTTCGGTTGCTATCGGCGAGCTGGCAGACGGCCTGGCCATCGACCTGAACGCTGTGCCCAAGAAGTACGAGGGTCTGGACGGCACCGAGCTGGCCATCAGTGAGAGCCAGGAGCGTATGGCTGTGGTTCTGGCTCCCGAAGATGTGGATGCCTTTATCAAGCTGGCCAACGGCGAAAACCTGGAAGCCAGTGTGGTGGCTACCGTAACCGAGAGCCCCCGCATGACCATGACCTGGAACGGTGACACCATTGTGGATCTGTCCCGTGAGTTCCTGTCCTCCAACGGCGCTGAAAAGCACACCGATGCCGTGATTGAGCAGGGTCAGGAATACGTTCCCCAGTGGGAAGGCAGCACCTTTGAAGAAAAGCTGACTTCTCTGGCCGGCGATCTGAATGTGTGCAGCAAGAAGGGCCTGTCCGAGCGCTTTGACAGCACCATCGGCGCAGCCACCGTGCTGATGCCCTTCGGCGGCCGTCATCAGCTCACTCCCGCTCAGTCCATGGTTGCCAAGCTGCCCGTAGACGGCGAAACCACCACCTGCAGCGGCATGGCCTGGGGCTATAACCCCTACCTGATGGAAAAGGATCAGTACAAGGGCGCTTATCTGGCAGTTGTAGAGAGCGTTTCCAAGCTGATTGCCACCGGTTTTGATCACACCAAGGTCTATCTGACCTTCCAGGAATATTTCGAGCGTCTGGGCAGCGATCCCAAGCGTTGGGGCAAGCCTCTGGCTGCTCTGCTGGGTGCTCTGGATGCACAGCTGGGTCTGGGCCTTGCAGCCATCGGCGGTAAGGACAGTATGTCCGGCAGCTTCGAGGATCTGGATGTACCTCCCACGCTGGTAAGCTTTGCAACTGCAATCGGCAGCACCAACAAGGTCATCAGCCCCGAATTTAAGAAGACCGGCAGCATGGTTGTGCTGCTGCGTCCCCGTTACGAGAACGGCCTGCCTGAGCTGGACAGCCTGAAGGCTGTTTACACCGAGGTGGAAAAGCTGATGAGCCGCGGCGTTGTCATGGCAGCAGCCACTCCCGGTTACGGCGGCATTGCCGAGTGCCTGTTCAAGATGGGCCTGGGCAACCACATTGGTTTTGCTCTGCTGGATACCATTGATCCCGCCGAGCTGTTCAAGCCCGCTTACGGCTGCTTTGTTCTGGAACTGGCCGATCGTGCCAGCGCCGGTGAGATTCTGGGCCAGACTACCCTCAACTACACCTTCGTGGCAGGCAATGAGGTTGTAAATCTGGACAAGGTTCAGGAAGTATGGGAGTCCAAGCTGGAGCCTGTAATGCCTTACCGCGGCAATCAGGGCGAGGAAGCTCCTGTGATCACCAGCAAGCTGGAGCTGACCCATGCACCTGCACTGGGCATCGCCAAGCCTCATGTGGTCATTCCCGTGTTCCCCGGCACCAACTGCGAGTATGACACCGCCCGTGCATTCCGTCGGGCCGGTGCAGATCCCGAGATTCTGGTCATCAACAACCTGACCCCCAGCGCTGTAGCTGAGAGCTGCCAGGCTCTGGTAAATGCCATCGACCGCAGCCAGATCGTAATGCTGCCCGGCGGCTTCTCCGGCGGCGACGAGCCGGACGGCAGTGCCAAGTTCATCACCGCATTCTTCCGCGCTCCCGCTGTGGCTGAGGCCGTACAGCGCCTGCTGCAGAAGCGCGATGGCCTGATGCTGGGTATCTGCAACGGCTTCCAGGCTCTGATCAAGCTGGGCCTGGTTCCCTACGGTGAGATCCGTCCCATTACCGAAGAGTGCCCCACTCTGACCTTCAATACCATCGGCCGTCACCAGAGCTCTCTGGTGCGCACCCGCATCGCCACCAACCTCAGCCCCTGGCTGAGCCGCTGCAATGTGGGCGACATCCACACCGTGGCCATCAGCCATGGCGAGGGCCGCTTTGTGGCAAGCCCCGAGATGCTGGAGCAGCTGAAGGCCAACGGTCAGATTGCCGCTCAGTACGTGGATCTGGAAGGCAAGCCCAGCATGGATCTGGCCTTCAACCCCAACGGCAGCGACTGGGCCATCGAGGCTATTTGCAGCCCGGATGGCCGTGTGCTGGGTAAGATGGGTCACACCGAGCGCAGTGCAGATCAGCTGTACCGCAATGTGCCCGGCGATAAGTATCAGCCCCTGTTTGAAGGCGGCGTAAGCTACTTCACCATCTGATTCCAGACGAAACTTCGTCCCTTGGATTTATGAAAAAGCCCGTCGAATGCGCCAGCATTCGGCGGGCTTTTTGCATCCCCGCACCGGCCTGAAGGGGGGAGGAGCTTGCTTGCGATCACACAGGCGAAATGCTATAATCAATAGATAATGGGTTTTTGTGTGTCAAAATAAGGCACAGTTCTAAATAGAAGCCTGTCTGAAACAAAATGGAGGAATCCGGATGGAACGTGACTACGAAGTTGATCTGCTGGGGTTATTCCGGCAGATGCTGAAACGATGGTTTGTAATACTGCTGGCCACTGTGCTGTGTGCAGCGGTGGGCTTTGCATATGCCAAAGTAACATTTAAGTACGGAGAATACAGCGCCTGCGCAAGTGTGGCTGTTATGCAGAAAAGCTTTGAGCGGGAAAAAATTGATACATCGGCGTTTGATGACATGAATATACCCGAAGAAATTCAGATGGCGGGTCGAATTGAGGTTTTACAGCGAGAGCAGGATGCTATTCAGCGCCAGCAGGATGCCACATATCTGCAAATCCTGGCCAATGCACAGCAGCTGTTGATTTCGGACAGTGCGCTGCAGGGCGCGATTGATGAGCTTAACCTGTCTGAAAGTATAAAAGAGGTGCGCTCCCGCGTGCACATTGCACGTGAAGAAACCAAGGATAGTCGCATGAGTGTGTTCAAAATCACAGCCTCCGGCCCCGATCAGGAACAGGCGATTCAGCTGCGCGATGTGCTGTGCAAAAATGCAGTCGACAATTTGGCAGGCGAACAGGGACAGAACCTGATCCGTGTGCAGACGCTGTCCCAGACAGACAGTGATGACGGTATGAATATGAAGATTCCGGCAGCGGCAGCACTGATGGGCTTTATCTGCATGGCAGGTATTGTGTTTCTGCAAACCCTGGTGGATAACCGCATTCACCAGCGCAGAGATGTCACACAGGGCCTTGAACTGCCTGTGCTGGCCGTAATTCCGCAGATTTCGCATAAATCCTGAGGAGGTATGAGTGATGAGTTTTTGGAACGGTAAAGCCTCCCAGACGGGTGCAGCAAAGGACGTTGCAGGGCAGAGCAAGGGCGCTCCGCAGAAGTATCGCGAAGCCTTTAAGATGCTGCGCACCAATTTGAAGGCATTGGTGGGCGAAAAGCCCTGCCACACCATTGCAGTGACCAGTGCCATTCCCGGCGAGGGCAAAACCTGCGTTGCAGTGGAATTGGCAAAAGCGCTGGCAGAATCCGGAAGCCGGGTTCTGCTGCTGGACTGCAACCTGCGCAATCCCGGCGTGCAGGAGTATCTGGCAGTCAGCGCCCGGAAGGGCCTGACCGATGTGCTGAACGGCAGCCCGGTGAGCGAGGCGGTGGCAAAGCACAGCGAGCTGAAGCTGGATGTAATTACCGCCGGTGCAGTGGTGGACAATCCCTCGGAGCTGCTGGAATCCAAGCAGATGCAGCAGATGATGGATGAACTGACACAGCAGTATGAGTACATCATTCTGGATACCCCGGCCGCGGCCGCTGTTACGGATGCAGCCGTTGTTGCCCGCCGTGTGGACGGCGTTCTGCTGGTGCTCCGTCAGGACAGCGCAAAGATGGCTCAGGCAGTGCAGGCAAAGTGTAATCTGGAACAGGCAGGGGCTGCCATTCTGGGCGTAGTGCTCAATGGCTGCGATGCCAGTGTGTCTGCCGGCAGGGATGAGTACTACAGCGAAAACCGCAAATAATCAGGAATCTGCTCTGTAAGCCCGGAGCTTTGAATGCAAAAAGCCGATGTGCACACAATGACACATCGGCTTTTGCTGTATTTGTATTCAGATTTCGGCTTGCAGGCGTTCCAGAATTACCTGATCGGCAGGGCAGAATTCGTAATTGCCCAGCTGTTCCGGCGTTACCCATTGAATGTCATTGTGCTCCAGCATCTGAGGTACGCCCGAAGCAATTCGGGCATCAAACAAGGTCAGGTGAATGGTCAGATCGGGATAGGTATGGGTCACATCCATATAGGCCGGGCCTACCGCCAGCTCGATGGCCAGCTCTTCGCGGCATTCCCGCACAAGGGCCTGTTCAAGGGTTTCACCCGGCTCTACCTTGCCGCCCACAAATTCCCATAAAAGGCCCCGGGCCTTGCAGGCCGGGCGCTGGCAGATCAGAATTTTATTGCCGCTGCGGATCAAAGCCGCCACGACCTCGGTCGTATTTGCCATTGGATCAGTCCTCGCTTTAACCATATTGGGGATGATGCACTCCCTGTTGCTTTTCATCTTACCACAGCAACGCTAAAAAAGAAACGTGCAGGCCTTGCGCAAGCAGGCAAATTTGTGTAAAATCGAAACAGAAAAAGGCCCACTGTGACGGGCCGCAGAACAGGAATGCGCTGGTGGCGGCCAAAACCGCAAAGAGTGCTTTACAGAAGGAGGACGGCATCAATGCGGCTGGATCGTTTTGTCAGCGAAGGATTGGGGGTAACCCGCAGTCAGGCCAAAGCACTGATTCAAAAAGGCAGAGTGCAGGTGGAGGGTGCCGTGTGCAAAAAGGCGGATACCCAAGTGGGGGAGAACAGCTCTGTGACCGCCGACGGCCGGAGCCTGGGAAAGCAGGAGCCGGTGTACCTGATGCTGAATAAGCCCCTGGGCGTGGTGAGCGCCAGCACGGATGCGCGGGATACTACGGTGGTGGATCTGGTAGGCGATGCATTCCCGCGGCGCACACTGTTTCCGGCAGGGCGGCTGGATAAAACCAGCACCGGCTTTGTGCTGCTCACGGATGACGGCGTGTTTGCTCACGATATTCTTTCGCCCCGGCATCATGTGAGCAAAACGTATTCGGTGCTGCTGGATACCCCGGTAACGCAGGAGATGATCCGGAGCTTTGAAACGGGCGTGACCCTGGCGGATGGCCAGCTGATGCGTTCGGCACAGCTGATTGCAGATCCGCAGGAACCCTGCCGCTGTACGGTGGTGCTCCGGCAGGGTGTGTATCACCAGATTAAACGGATGTTCGGCGTATTCGATGCAGGCGTTAATGAGCTGCACCGCCTGGCCATTGGCGGGCTGTGGCTGGATGAAACGCTGGCACCGGGACAGTGGCGTCAGCTGACCCGGGACGAAATCAAGACGCTTGTGCAGGGCTAATTGTGCGTGTATGGAATAAAAAGGAACATGTTTCAATGGAAATTCCCCGAAAATTTCAAAAAAGCATCACAATTACACGGTAAAATAATAGCGGACACGAACAGAAAAACCTTGTTTTGGTACGCTATTCCCTAATTGCACAATAAGACTAATATTTTTTTGTTGAAATATGTTGCAAAAGTAAATTCTATTGTGTAAACTATACAGTAGATAAGTTTGGAATTGTTGAAACTGCCAACTCCGCAGCCAAACAGAATGCAATATCAAAGCGAAAAGGGGAACGCGTTATGGCAAACAGAGTGTTTCAGAGCGTCGTGTATCAAATGAAAGATGCCATCGACCGAATTGTAGGTGTGGTGGATGAAACGGGCACTGTTATCTCCAGCTCTGACCTGAACCTGATTGGTGAAGTCCGGGACGGCTTTGTAGCCGAACGTCTGGACGGAGGCGACAGCTTCACAGCAGATGGAGCAAGCTACCGCCAGTTCAGCTCAAACAAGCACAACGACTATGCAGTGTTTGTGGAAGGTACCGATGAAGTAGCCGGCCAGTTTGCCGGTGTACTGGCCATCAGCCTGCAGAGCATCAAACAGTACCACGATGAAAAGTATGATAAAACCAACTTCATCAAGAATGTGGTGCTGGACAACATCCTGCCCGGCGACATTTACGCCAAGGCACGGGAACTTCATTTTACCACCGATGTAAGCCGTGTGGTGCTGCTGATTCGTGTAACCAGCGGCAACGATCTGAGTGCTTATGATGTGGTGAGCGGTTTGTTCCCGGATAAGCAGAAGGATTTCGTATTCAACATCAACGAAACCGACACCATTCTGGTTAAGGAAATCAAGCGCGGCATTGACCAGCACGATATCGAAAAGCTGGCCAGCAGCATTGTGGATACCCTGTCCGGTGAGCACTATATCAAGGCTGTAGTTGGCATTGGCACTCCCATTTCCAACATCAAGGATCTGGCCACAAGCTTTAAGGAAGCTCAGATCGCCATGGAAGTGGGCAAGGTGTTCGATACCGAGCAGTCTATCATCAGCTATGATAATCTGGGCATTGCCCGTCTGATTTATCAGCTACCCACCACCCTGTGTGAAATGTTCCTGAAGGAAGTGTTCAAGCAGGGCAGCATCGACAGCTTGGATTCCGAAACCCTGTTTACCATTCAGCGCTTCTTTGAGAACAACCTGAACGTATCCGAAACCAGCCGCGGCCTGTTTGTACACCGCAACACGCTGGTCTATCGTTTGGAAAAGATCCGCAAGCTCACCGGTCTGGATCTGCGTGAGTTTGATGACGCGATTGTCTTTAAGGTTGCCCTGATGGTCAAGAAGTACCTGGCATCCAACCCTGCCAAATACTAAACAGCCCATCCGCTTTCCGGGCGGCCACTCTTCTGGGGCCCATCCGGGCATCCCGGTATTGAGCGGCCGCCTTGTGTTTTGTGTGAAAGTTCATCCACCCTGTCGGTGAAGGGCAGTCAAGGGAGATCCATTTTATGATCGTATTCGACAAAGTGACAAAGACATATCCGGGCGGCAATACCGCCATCAAGGATATGAGCCTGCATATTCAAAAGGGCGAGTTTGTGTTTGTGCTGGGACACTCCGGTGCAGGCAAATCCACCTTTCTCAAGCTGATTATGCGCGAGGAAAAGGCTACAGAGGGCCGCATTCTGATTGCCGGCAAGGATCTGAGCACCATGCGTGAGCGTGATGTGCCGTATCTGCGGCGCAACATGGGCGTGGTGTTTCAGGATTTCCGCCTGATCCCCACGATGACAGCCTACGAAAACGTGGCATTCGCCATGCGTGTAACGAATATTGCAGAGCGCAAAATCAAGCAGCGCGTGCCGTATGTGCTGGGCTTGATGGGCCTTTCCAATAAAATGGATCGTCGTCCGGACGAGCTGTCCGGCGGTGAACAGCAGCGTGTGGCGTTGGCCCGCGCACTGGTACATAGCCCGCAGCTGATTATTGCCGATGAGCCCACCGGCAATATCGACCCGGAGCTGAGCCTGGAAATGATGGAATTGCTCACCGCAATCAACAGTGTGGGCAGTACGGTGGTAGTGGTTACCCACGAGCATGAACTGGCCCACCGTTTCAACAAGCGCATCATCACCATTGACCACGGTCTGGTGGTAGAGGATGCCAAGGGAACCAGTCAGCTGGGGGAGGTGCGCCTGTGAAGTGGTCCAGCTTTAAGTATCTGAGCCGGCAGGGTCTGCACAACATGGTAGCCAACCGCCTGATGACGTTGGCCAGTGTGGGTGTGCTGACCGTATGCCTGATTGTGACCGGCGTGGCCTGGCTGTTCGGCGCCAATGTGGACAGTCTGGTGGATTATCTGGGCGAGCAGAACGAGATGGTGGTATACCTGCAAAAGGATGCCACACCTGAGATTGCTGCCCAGGTGGATGCGGATATCCGCAGCATCAGCGGCATTGCCCAGGTGGTGTATGTGACCGGTGATGAGGTTCTGGATAAGTACAAAAACGAGTACATGCAGGAATATGCGGACCTCTGGAACGACTTTGAGGAAGATGGGCAGTGTCCCTTCGGCGATAACTACCGGGTGATGCTGAACGATGTGTCCCAGATGGAAGAAATCGCTTCGCAGATGCAGCAGATCCCCGGTGTGGATGCAGTGCGTGCACCCACCGGCCTTTCGGACATTTTTGTAAGTGTACAGCGTGCCATCAATATCGGCTGCTGGGTTCTGGTGGGCGTTCTGGGTTTGGTAAGCTTGGTGGTCCTCCGCAACACCATTCGCCTGACCGTGTTCGCACGCCGCAAGGAAATCAATATCATG
>RCNH01000279.1_pt1 | contig 42211 bp, 32 predicted proteins | sample 2041161 | NCBI WGS metagenome assembly RCNH01 (sample SAMN09708215, study PRJNA481090) | Feces metagenome, whole genome shotgun sequencing project. | biome: feces | host: Leptonychotes weddellii | place: Antarctica: Sion Island | collected 2010-03-01 | reverse complement strand
GATGCTATGGTAGAAAGTGCCCCATCTTCTGAAGAGGCACTTTCTTCATTTAGAGAATTCGTAAATAAGACCCCTATCATTGCTCATAATGTTGGGTTTGATAGGAAGTTTCTCAACAGTGCGAAGGGTGGAGGAAATCTTACTGATACATGGATTGATTCTCTAGCCCTCTCTCGCATTGCTCTACCTCGCCTTTCATCTCATAGCTTGGCAAATCTAGCAGAGGCTTTTCACTGTGCATCAGTTACTCATCGTGCAATGGATGACGTTGATGCTCTTGTGGGTGTATGGCGCGTTATTCTCGTTGGATTGAGTCATCTTCCAACAGGAGTGCTCATTCAAATGTCGGAGATGCACCCTGAGATTTCCTGGCCTTATAGGCAGATATTCTCTCAGATTGCTATAAGCAATCCTCATGAGGCTTTTTCTCTCATCAATACACGATATAAACTTCAGCCAAAGTCCGAGAAGGTCAAGGTTGATGCTATAGATGAGCTTTCTCAGCTCCATGCACCTTCTGAAGAGGTTATCACCAATGCCTTCTTGCCGGGAGGTGCTGTCGATGCTATGTATGGCAATTACCACTTCAGGCAAGATCAGTTGACCATGGCTCAGGAAGTCAGAGATGCTCTGGATGAGTCAACATGCAGGTCAATTGAGGCTGGTACGGGTGTTGGAAAGAGTGTGGCTTACCTCCTGCCTTCACTTCTGTACGCAAAGCAGAACCAGGTCACAATGGGTGTTGCTACAAAGACAAATGCCCTTGCAGATCAGCTTATGACCCATGAGCTTCCTCTGCTCAATAAAGTAATTGATGGGGGTATCGACTACTCCATCATCAAGGGATACACCCACTACCCATGTATGGCACGTTTGAAGAAAGCCATGGGTTCATTCGATAAGAAAATTACTAACGTACGAGGTAAATCTAAGCATACGATTGAAACTGATATCTTGAATGCAATTGCTACAGTTCTTGCATTCTCATGTCAGTCAAGCGTCGGCGACATTGATGCTTCTGGTATTCGTTGGAGCAACGTCCCTCGTTCTTTGCTTACCACTACCGCTGATGAGTGTAAGAAGACCGCTTGTCCATTCTTCAATTCAGGATGCTTTGTACAGTCGTCAAGGCGCGCGGCGGCTCGCTCTGATGTTGTCGTTACTAACCATGCTCTGCTTTTGAAGAATATTGAGGTAGACGGAGCACTTCTTCCTCCTGTTCGCCATTGGGTCATCGATGAGGCTCATGGATTTGAAGCGGAGGCTCGCAGGCAATGGGCTCTGAGTACGAATGTTGCGTCTTTGCGCTCAAACCTTCTTACGTTTAAGAATCAAGATTCTACCCATAGCATCTCTGACATGCTCTTTGCCAAGGCTGATATCTTCGAGCATGCTGCTCTTTTGAAATCGCTGGTACAAAGGGCTTCATCTGAAGTCTTGATTGCTGTGAGTCTTTTGGATGAGATATCTAAATCGTTGCAGGGTCTGGGTAAATATCTCCCAAGAGGCAGCTCATATGCCCTCTCTGAGCTTTGGGTAAATAAGGAACTGAGGGATACAGATGAATGGGATGCAGTTTCTGTTTTACTGGAGAAACTCTCACACCATATCGAGGAACTCTACAAGACCTTAAACTCTGTTAATTCAATCTTGAATCCAATGGATGATGCTCCAAAGCCTGATGAAACGCTCACTAAGCTCTTGAGGAATCTGTCAGAAACCATGGCATTGCTGGCTATCGTTTTGAATTCAACTCAGGAATCCATGATGATTTCCATTGAGATGAGCACCTCAGAGCGTTATGTAGGACATGAGACCATCCAGGCACAGTTTGTAGACGTGGGTCAAGAACTCGCTGATAAATGGCTCAATGAGATGCTTTCTATTATCTTTGCTTCTGCAACTATCGAGGTTTCAGGTAGCTTTAAGTACTTCAATCGCCAAGTTGGCTTGAGTTGTTTGGAAGAAGATCGCTACAAGAATGTTAAGCTGAACTCTTCGTTCAACTACAAAGATCAGATGGAGATATTCGTCGTCGACGACCTGCCAGTGCAGTCTGGAGACACATACATTCATGAGATGGCAGATGCTCTCTTTGATATTCATGTAAGGTCTCAAGGCTCGACGCTTACCTTGTTTACCAATCGCAATGATATGGAAGCTTGCTATAAGTTGGTTATGCCACGTCTTCAAAAGATAGGACTTGAGCTCTATAAGCAAGATGAGGCAAATCCAGCGCATGTGGTAAAGAATAAATTTATCAACAGTAAATCAAGCTCACTCTTTGCTTTGAAATCTTTCTGGGAAGGTATTGATGCTCAGGGTGATACGTTGAGGACTGTTGTTATCACCAAGCTTCCATTCTCTAATCCTCAAGACCCTCTGTATAGAGAGCGTGAGAATAGAGAGAAAAATGCCTGGTCGATGTACTATATTCCAGAGGCGGTTATTTCGCTCAAGCAGGCAGTTGGTAGATTGTTGAGAAATGAGAAAGATCGAGGTACGGTCTACATCCTCGATTCTCGTCTTGAAACACGCCGCTATGGAAGTACGTTCAAAAAGTCTTTGCCGGTAGAGTCAAAGACTATCTCTAAAAATGAAATAATACTGCAGTAAAACAAAAGCCAGGAGCTAGATGCTCCTGGCTTTTTCTAGTAATGACTGAGCAAACTTCTTTGCCCCAACATTTACGATTTCATTTTCACAGATAATTTGACCATTACCTGCTGCAACTTGTTTTGCAATCCAATCAGGCTGTGAGCAGGTATGCGACACTTCAACCGATGTTTCATCACGCTTGATATCGCTAAATCCTGCATGACCAATGATGTCAAAGTATGTAGGATTTTCAAATCTCACAACACTGGTTTCCTCACCATCAAAGGTGAATGAGTTGAGTTTCACATACTGATGTTCCTCAGCTGAGCAGTCTGCAGGAGCAAGTTTCTTCATCTTGCTAAGCAGAAAATACTTTTGGATGTTATCTTCAATATCCCAGGCATTCAAATACCAACGTTCCTCTTTATACATAGGATATAAAGGATCGACGATATACGTCTTGAGCGATCCATCCTTCCTTCTGTAGTCAAAGGTAAAGCGCTGATGGCTCAAGCAGCAGATTGTAATCATCCACGGTGTAATAGCGTGGTGTGAGGTGTGGTCTGCGGTGTAATTCTGGCTTAGAATTTCATCAATATCTGAATCAACAGGAGCTACTGCTTCAAGTTTCTTCAGGATATAGTTGTTGTTTTCAAGACCTGTTGAAATAAGTGCACTTAAAAATGCCTGTATCTCACTCTGTGTAAGTCTTAATTGGGGCAATGTATAGATTTCCGAATGCGGGTTTCTGCGTATTGAGTCATACGAAGATCCTTCAAGTGCAATATGGGTATTGATGTCCTCACATACAAAGTTCTCGAGAAGAGCAATAATGCGCCTTGCTGTCTTTGTGTCAATGAAGAACCTATCAGCAATATTGTGATAGTTCAATTCAATATTTGTATCACCTGAAAGAAGCAACAGTGTAAGGTAGCAAAGTTTTACTAACGGCTCCCCAGCATGCTTTGAGAGGTTATTTTTCTTCATCACATACCACCTTCTCGAGACGTTGAATAAATGCTTCCTTTAAAGATTTAGGAGCTAGAGGAATAAATCCATGTGAAATAAGCCAAAACAAGAAGAGGTCTTCATCGCTTATCTCAATTTCCCAAATTATATTTCCATCTTCATCGTAGCTTGTACTACCTTTACGTCTATAGACAGATTCAAAATCCTCAGCGTTTTCTTTCTCAATGAAAACACGAGCTGTATAGAGAGTCTCACCGATTTGGAAAGGAAGCTTGAGGTGTTTGTAGTCTTGATAATCTTCAGGGATTTCATAGCGATGTTTAGAACCGGATTTAGGGGTTATTTCATCAACGCGGTCATACCTGAGGGTACGAATATCGTCATTGCCGTTCTCACCTACGTTTGCTACAAAATATTGATTTTCAGCAACAGAGAATGTGCCATATATTCGTGCGTCGTAAGTGTGCTGAACTTCATTTGCAGTGGTATAGGTAATGGTACATGCCGTGCGATTGATAAAGCAGTTCCAAATCACATACTTAATACCGAGAGAGCCTCGAATAAAATTGATTTCCGTTGCGTCCTCTGGAAGTACACGATGGCTGTGTGCAAGAGGAACACCAAGCTTATTGAGCGCAATAATCAAGTCCGTTTGATCGGCGTATGACTCTAGTAGATGAGGGATAACAACATCGCGTAGGGCAATCTTTTCTTCCCTGGTTAAAGAGGCGGATTTTGAATCTACAAAGGAATTATCCCTGTCAACATAATATTTATCAGATTTTTCATCGTAGTGGGTAATGAGACCCAAGGCATCTTCTAGGACATCACGATCGCGATGAAACTTACGTTTACGAGATTCAAGAGAACTCTTCGAATCTTCGCCGTAAATAAGGGGATCAACATCATCAAATAAAACACCTTTAGGGTGTTGTACAAACAGGTTCAGCAAAGATAGCTGTCGAATGACTTTCCTATCCGTACCGTTAAGTTTGTATTCTTCCATTTCAGCCTCTTCATAGATTGGTTGTAATAGGAACATCCTATCTTCTGCTTACTTGGATTATAAAGAAGAATGATAGAGATGCTAAGAAGGTGCTAACTACTCTACCAATTCTGCGTAGCGGAAGGCTTGGTGTGAGCATGCTTCTTCCTACATTATGCATGAGGTATCCATTATTTGATACACAATTAGGCTCATTATCTGTGTAACTTGCGGAAATAGGAATTTTTCTTACTATATGTTGCAGAATTGAGTTGATTGACTATAAAAAAGTATATAATCATAAATAATTGTATATATCCGAGTCCTATTAGAGGCCAGATAACATGTCACAGAAAATTAATGAACATTTGAAGTTTTTAAACCAGCAAACTAACAGCATTGCGGCAGGTACTGAAGACGAGTATCACGCAGCTGAATATATTTCACGCATCTTCCAGGCTCGCGGACTCACTCCGGAAATGGAAGAGTTCGGCATTTCTCCAAAAGCAAAAATGTATAAGGCTATTGCCTACATTGTTGTTTTTGCAGGTGCTCTTTTGAGTGGAATACCTTTAGGTGTAGTCAAGGTTATAGGAACTATCCTTCTTGTAGCTGCTGCAGCTCTTATCTTGGTAGATGAACTTAAAACACCTTTGTTTAGCAAGATTGGCCCTATGGCGGCTAGTCAAAATGTTATAGCAAAGCACGAGGGTGTTGGCGAGAAGGCAGGACGTGGAGTTCGTCCAATCGTCATCGTAGCTCACTATGACACTCCGCAAGAAAGCTACCTAACAGCAAATGGCTATGGACATTTCAAGCCATTGTTTGTTCAGCTCACTTTCTGGGGAACTGTTGCAGCTTTGGGACTTTCACTCATTAAGATTCTCTTCCCAGAGGGTGCTGCTTATAACACTGCATGGGTTCTTTCGTTCATCTGTGCAATTGCTCCTTTGGCTTACGGAGTTATTGCTCTTCTTGATATGAATTCACCTTATACTCACGGTGCAAATAACAATAAGGCATCTCTTGCTGCTATGTTTAATATCCTCGATCGTGTTGAAGGACACGATTCAGGTGACATGTATGAGAGTATGGGTATCACTATCCAGGAGAACAGCACAGATCAGTTCGAAGCTTTAACTGACGAACAGATTGAAGCTGATAAGACCGGTATTCAGGAAGTTGTTGCTGAGGAGCCAATCTCCTTTACTCATTATGGAGAAGAGGCAATTCGCATGCTCGGTATTCTTCCAGCGGATTGTCAGATTACCTATGTTTACCCAGAAGAGCCTGTTGACGTTGATGGTACTCAGCCTTTGAATGTTGAGCCTCGCAAGACAGAGGTTGCAACTCCTGAAAGTGCAGACTGGGGTCAGGCTGAATTTGAGCCAATGCCAAATTCCTTCACACGTAAGAGCGCTTTGATTGATTTGCCAGATCCTCGCGAGAATTCTCTTGACGGTCTCATGACTGATGAGGATGAAGTTATTGATCAGATGATCGATAATGATATGAATCTTACCCCTGTCATCTCTGAAGATTTTGATATTGAAGATGATGTTGAAGATCCGTCAGATTCTAAATGGATTGACGGCGTAAAGAATCTCGGTAAATCCTTCAAGGACTGGAAGAGTTCTAAGGGCGGAAAGAAAGACTGGAAGGGTGGCGCTACGCCTAACGGAAAGTTCAAGGTTATCGGTGGTAACGAATCCGAAGAAGATCTTGCAAAACCTACCTTGGAAGATATGCATGCAGCTATCATGGATCTTGCTGATGATCAAGAGATGATTGCAAGTGAAGAGCTTCAGGATGATGTTTTGACATCAGAGCACGATGTTGAAATGTCTGCTGATGAAATCGTTGATGGTATCATCGATGAGCTCGAGGGTTCTGAGGACGCTGAGGAAGAAACCATTTCACTTGATGACGATCTCGTTTGTCATGATATTTGGTTTGTTGCTCTTGGAGCTTCCGAGGAAGGTCACAGTGGTATGAAGGAATTCCTCTCTGAGCATCGTAAGGAATTGCGCGGAGCTTTCCTTGTAAACCTCGATGCTATTGGTTCAGGAGATCTTACCCTTCTTACTGACGAAGGATTCCACAATTCTCGCAAGGCTGATAGGCGCATTTCTCGTATTGTAAAGAATGTCGCTAAGGATATGGAGCTTCCTCTTATGACAGCGCCATACACTTTCGAAGATACCGATGCAACTCCTGCTATGCGCACTTCACTTCGTTGCATTACCCTCATGGGTATGAATTCAGAAGGAAAGGCAAATAAAGGTTCTGTTATTGATAATGAGCTTTCAGATATCAATAGTCGCCAGATTGCAGAGACTTCATATCTTGTAGAAGAGATGATTCGTCGCTCATAAACAAATAATGAAATAACCAAAGGCTCCCGTTTGGGAGCCTTTTTTCTTGATGATTACACATGCATTTTTAAACGAAGCTGTGTGCATATATCCTTGTGAACAGTTGACAAATCTGCCTAATGTAAAAGGAGTAGCTCTCTGAGGAGCTACTCCTTATTCGAATTGGTTTTAGTTTTCAGTAAGGATGTCAAGATTGCAGGAGAGGATCTCTTCTACAATCGCCTCCAAGGCCTCCTGAGAGTACTTAACATTCATTGCTGGTGAGAGGAAGATAGCCTCGTTAGAATCCCTTACAACGTCGCTGAGGGTCTCTGGGCGGCTGGTAGCCAAGGTGTTGATAATCAAAAGATTGCAAGCGTCTGCGAACTGCTTGATTTCACCTTTTTCTGCGAAAGGCATATCTTTGATATTGAGGGCATATACCCCTGCCTCTTTTGCCTTATTGCAGAATCCCTCATAGCCAATAGCATATGCTTGGTTGCTATAGATACTCAAGATAATCTTAGCCTCAAGCTTCGGAGCTACATCACCCAGAAGCTCAAAGACATCCTCGGTTGTGTGAGGGTGCTCCATAGCGCGTACGGATGCATCTTGAAGCTCTGGAGTCTCTGCAATGGGATCTGAGAAGGGAATCAAAAGCTCAATATACTTTTCTCCTTCTGACTTCTGAAGAAGGCTATTGATGGTGTCTTCTTTACCATTTTCAAAAGCTACAACACGCTTGATTGCATAAATCTTAGACATTGAGATCAACTCCTCCATAAGCTGCGATAGATGCCACATCTTTATCTCCACGGCCAGATAGGCAGCAGACGATAATCTGATCCTTACTCATCTTTGGAGCCTGCTTCATGACGTATGCAAGTGCGTGAGAGCTTTCAGCAGCAGCGATGATTCCTTCAGTGCGTGCAATGAATTTGAATGCCTCAACGGCTTCATCATCAGTAATTGGTACATACTGAGCGCGTCCCGTCTCCTTAAGATGGGCATGCTCAGGACCAACGCCTGGATAGTCGATTCCTGCAGAGATTGAATAGACAGGTGCAATCTGTCCGCAGTCATCCTGACAGAAGTATGATTTCATGCCATGGAAGATTCCATGCTTTCCAACATTTAAGGTAGCTGCAGTGTCTGGAGTATCAGCACCCTTGCCCGCTCCTTCACATCCTACGAGGGCAACATTCTCATCAGGAATGAAGTTTGCAAACATACCAATAGCGTTAGATCCACCACCGATTACTGCGCAGACGAGGTCAGGAAGTCGTCCTTCTTTCTGAAGGATTTGCTGGCGTGCCTCTTTGCTAATAACGCTCTGGAAATCGCGAACCATTGAAGGGAAAGGATGAGGGCCTACTGCAGATCCAAGAACATAGAAGGTGTCATCTGCACGCTTGCCCCATTCACCCATAGCTTCGTTTACGGCATCTTTAAGGGTTGCAGTTCCGCTTGTTACAGGGTGAACCTTTGCACCTAGAAGCTCCATGCGATAAACGTTCAAAGCCTGGCGCTCTACATCGACAGCGCCCATGAAGATCTCGCACTCCATATCAAAAAACGCAGCAATTGTAGCGGTAGCAACTCCGTGTTGTCCTGCTCCCGTTTCTGCAATGAGGCGCTTTTTACCCATGCGCTTTGCAAGAAGTACCTGACCGATTACGTTATTGATCTTATGAGCTCCGGTATGGTTGAGGTCTTCGCGCTTGAGGTAGATCTTTGCACCTCCCAGCTCTTCAGACATACGCTCTGCGTAGTAAAGAAGAGAAGGGCGACCGACGTAGTTTGACAAAAGGTCCTCAAATTCCGCAATGAATTCAGGATCTTGTCGATACTTCTCGTATGCCTCATTGAGAGCTACAAGCTCATCCATAATTGGTTCTGGGACATACTGTCCTCCGAACTCTCCATACCTTCCATTTTTGTGCATGATTACTCCTTTGCTGTGTCTTTGAGCAAAAGAATATGATGATCAGGTGCGCAGGTTCACAAATGTAAAATAAAAAACCCTAACGATACCGATGGTATACGTTAGGGTCATACAATCACAAATGTGCATGGCTAGGCCACGTGACGCTAAACAGAATACCAGCATATTCTTGACATCTAACGCGTGTCTCACGTCGCGAAATACTCGGTTTCCCTTTCCTCGCGCCCTCAGCGGTCCATTTGACAGACTGTTGCTACGGGTTTCCAGCTTCCCCCGCTCTCTGTTAGTACATCTTCTGCCGTTATCTCCGCGTCAACGGTTTCTTAGCTCTTATTTATTAACGATTTCAAATATAGAGCATACAAAGAATTGGTCAAGGCGATTTATAAATCTCTCAATCTTTTTGGCTATTGTTTTCAGATTGGAAACAATAACCTCCTGTGAGCGTTGCAAATTTCACTGCGTGTGGTTACAAAAAAATCCCCCTTACATCACATGTCTTGGCGATGGATAGAATCCATACATGCAATATAAGGGGGGTGTGTATTAGTTAGAACCAGATGTTGGTGGGGTGGTTGTTGAACCATCCTGGGAATCTGGCGTCTGTGGTGTAGGAGCAGGTTCTACAGCTTTTGGTCCCTTTGAAATGGTAAGGACAACCGTAGTTCCCTTTGCCTGATTTCCGGATGGAGAATAAGAAATTACCGATCCGGCAGGTACAGTATTGCTATGAGCCTCAGTCACATCTACGTTAAAGCCTGCTTTTTGAAGCTTGTTGAATGCTGATGCCTGGGAGAGTCCTGATACATTAGGAACGCTTACCTGGTCTGGACCAAGAGAGATCTGAAGATTGACGGTAGCGCCTTTTTCAATCTTAAGTCCCGCACGAGGAGACTGATCGGCTACAAGTCCTTTCTCAACCTCATCTGAATTGATGCCATCAGCAGCGCCTGCGGTGAGTCCAAGAGCGGTGAGAGCTTTGCTTGCCTCCTCTGGAGTCATTCCTTTAAGGTCAGGTACCTCTACTTCCTCTACAGGTTTTTCACCCTTAGAGACTGTCAAGTTGATCTTTGTACCCTTAGAAGCTCTCGATCCTGCCTTTGGATCCTGGCTAATGACGCGTCCTGGCTCGATATGAGGAGAGAATTCCTCTGTAATCTCACCCACTTCAAAGAAGTTTGTCTTCTTGATCTGCTCTATAGCCTCTTCCTGCATAAGGTGGTTGAGGTTTGGAGTTGTTGCAACATCATTCTTATTGAAAGCATTGAAGAGTCCAAATCCTACAGCAGCTACGATGATAATTGCGGCGATAATTCCTGCAATAAGTCCCTTTCTAGGTTTCTTCTCATCTTCAGACTGAGTGTTATTTTGAACACGCTTTGTAGGCTTCTTAGCCCCTGTATTCAAGGTGTTGAGCTGAGGCATGGCCTGAGTTTTATCAATACGTCCAATAGCCTGGGTTTGAGCTGGACGGTTCATAACAGCTGTAGCAGCTGCAACACTCTCTGCGTGACCATTGAGGTAATCGCGAAGTGCTCGGTAGAGCTCGTCTGCAGATTGGAATCTGTCTTCAGGATCTTTCTGCATACACTTCATGATGATTGCCTGAAGGGCAGGATCTACGTTTGGATTTACCTCAGAAGGTAGCTTAGGCTCTTCATTTACCTGCTTGAGTGCAACGGAAATTGCATCGTCACCTTCGAAGGGAACCTTACCGGTAGCTGCCTCGTACATAACGATGCCCAGCGAGTAGATATCGCTTGTTGCTCCAAGTGCCTTTCCCTGGGTTTGCTCAGGGGATACATAATGTGCTGTTCCAAGAACTGAATTATCTGCAGTAAGATGGCTGTTCTTTGCACGAGCAATACCAAAATCCATCACCTTGATATTGCCATCAGGCTGCACCATGATATTTTGAGGCTTAATATCGCGGTGAATAATATCATGACGATGTGCAATATTGAGAGCCTGAGCAATCTGACTTCCAATTTGAGCAACCTTACGAGGTGCGAGTGCTCCATGCTTGCGGATACCACTTTTGAGATCAGTACCACGAAGGTATTCCATAACAATGTAGTAAGTATCCTCATCCTTACCCCAGTCGTATACATTTACGATGTATGGTGACTGGAGAGCAGCTGCTGCCTGTGCTTCCTGTTTAAAGCGTGCAGCGAAGGATGGGTCTGCAGCGTATTGAGGAAGCATTGTCTTTACGGCGACAACACGTCCCAAGACGGTGTCATGACCACGATATACAATGGCCATGCCTCCCGTTCCAATCTTATCTTGGATGGCGTATCTTCCGCCAAGAATTTTTTCTGCCATCTTCTCTCCTCTAATAAATATGAATGTATAAAAGTTAGTTATCTTTTGTTGGTAGCCTGAATGTTCAAGGTTTCTCCCATGACTCTACCTGCTACCTGTGCGGCAACTCCCAGCGGATCGTATCCCTTGTGAGGCTCAATAATTACTGAGATTGCAAGAGTTGGTTTGTCGTAAGGAGCAAAGCCAATAAACATCGAATTGTAGGTATGGCTACTTGTTTCAGCTGTTCCAGTTTTTCCTGCAACCTTAACACCTGATACGCTAGCCGCACCTCCGATTCCATTTTCGACTACACCGAGCATAGCCTCACGAACCTTTTGGATGGTGCCATCGTTAGCTACCTGACCTAAACTCTTAGGCTTGGTTGTATTTACAACTGCACCTTCAGGTGAAAGGATGCTATCTACGATATAAGGGTTCATAACAACACCGTTGTTTGCAAGAGCTGCAGCTATAACGGCATTTTGCATGATGGTTGCCTGAGGGCCAATAGGGCCTTCATGCTCACCTACAGGCTGACCACAGCCCGCCCATGCTGTTTCCCATGAGGTCATCAAGCTTGGATCTGGCATTACTGAAGGAATGCAAGAGAAATCAAGTCCAAGAGAGGATCCATATCCAAATGCTTTTGCATAAGATACAAGCGCCTTAGGTCCAAGGTTCTCTGCAATCTGACCGAAAGCGGTATTTGCAGATACTTCTAATGCACGTTTAACGGTAATTTCGCCATAGGATTTATTTCTAAAGTTGGTAACCTCAGCTCCTCCAATTTTCATAGATGCTGGAGCATCTATCATGCTGGAGAGATTGTAGGTTCCCGTATCAAGTGCACCTGTTAGTGTAACGGCCTTGAATGTAGATCCTGGAGGGTACAGAGCTTGCGTTGTTCTATCAATCAATGCACCACCGGAGGCGTTTTCCTGAATAATTTTTCCGATGTTATCGTACTCAAAGGTTGGGCTTGAAGCCTTTGCCAAGACAGCACCTGTATTAGGGTCAAGCACAACGATAGCTCCAACATGACCACTGAGTGCGTTTTGGCAAATGTTCTGAATACGTGAGTCGATGGAAAGAACTACAGAATCACCCTGTGTTTGAGCTCCTGCCAAGGAGTTCAATGCCGATTTCCAGTTTGAGTAGTCGGCATGTCCGGTAAGAGAATCATTCATCGAAGACTCAATACCACTTGTTCCATATTGACTCGACATGTAGCCAACAGTATGAGCAGCGAGATTGCCTTGAGGATAAACTCGCTTATAACTACCATCTTCCTGAATGACGCTTTCTGCCAAAGTCTTTCCGTCGCTGGTAATAATTGCACCACGCTGTACGAAGGCGCTCTTAGCAATCGTATGGTTGTTGATTGGTAGCTGACGGTAATATTCAGCCTTGATAAGCTGGATATTCGTAAGGTTTGCAATCAAGAGTGCAAATAATACGGTAAAGAAGGTAATGAGATGAACGAGACGATTGCCAAGAGCAACGCGTCCCAATACACCACATTCCTCACCAAGCTGGTTGAAGTGTGCTTTTACATGGGCACCCTTCGCAATACCATTTACCTGGTTGCTTGAGGTGCTTGAGGTGCTTGAGCTGCTTACAAGTTCAGCTTCGCGTCCTGTACCCTCATCGCCAGCTCTCATGAGGAGCGCGACAATTATAAAACTGGATAGGAGACTACTTCCACCCTGACTAATGAAAGGCAAGGTAACACCTGTAAGTGGCATGAGTTTAGTAACTCCTGCAACAATCAGGAATGCTTGGAAGATTAAGCTGGCGGTAAGACCGGTGGCTGTAAAAGCAGCCATATCGGACTTAGCGCGTGCTGCCGTTGCAAAGCCGCGTACGGCAAAGAGCATGTAGAGCATAAGCACAGCACTTGCACCAAGAAGACCGATTTCTTCACCAATTGCAGCAAAGATAAAGTCGGACTCTACAACTGGAATGAGGCGAGGAACACCTTTACCAATACCTTCACCTACAAGACCACCGTCTGCAAGGGAGAAGAGACTTTGGATAATCTGCATTCCTTTGCCTGATGGGTCTTCAAAAGGATCGAGCCAAATATCAAACCTTGTTCTAACGTGAGAGAATGTAAAGTAACAAAATACTCCACCTACCAAAAGTAAGAACAACGAGATGAGTACGTATGAAATGCGTCCCGTTGTTACATAAATCATGACAACGAAGACTGTGAAGAACAAAAGCGCACTACCCAGATCGCGTTCGAAAACAACGATCATAAGACCGATGCCCCACATGATAAGGACAGGAAATACCATTCTTGGAGCTGGTAGCTCAATTGGTCCAAAACGTCGGGTAGACTCCGAGAGTTTCTCGCGATTTTCCGCAAAGTAGCTCGCAAGGAACAATACAATACAAATCTTTGAAATCTCTCCCGGTTGGAATGAGAATGGTCCGATTGAAAGCCATAGTTTTGCTCCACCACGTTCAACGCCTATCACCATTGGAAGTATCAGAAGAATGATACCAATGAAGCCAATAGTGAATTTGTATTGGGTGAGCTTTTCAAGCTTTGGTACAAAGTAAAGCGTTGCAATCATCATACCGACAGAGAAAAACAGCCATATAACCTGCGATATTGCAAGTTTTGGGGCAAGTCGGGTTACGAAGGTAATTCCAATGCCGCTCAAAAGAAAGACAATTGGCAATATTGCACTGTCTGCATCTGGTGCTAGATGGCGAATGGCCACATGTGCACAGAAGAAAGCAGAAAAGAGACCTAGTGGCACAAGCAGTGTGTCTAGGCTCAGTGCATCTCCTGTATTGATGACATAAAGTGAATAGATCAACACGACAGGGATTGCGGCACCAACTAAAAGAAGCGCTTCAGCGTTCCTTCGTGTATTTTGTCTCAAAGAAGTGAGTTTACTCATGGGCAGCACCTTCCGATTTATCAGTGTTGCTGTCTGTTTGTTCGGCTAGGCCGGTATCGCTTGCAGTTTGCTTCGCCTTCTCTTGCAGGATGCGAATCTGGTCGCGATACGACTCTATGGTAATATGAGCGGATTCTTCTGAATCAACCACAATGCCATTCATGAGTTTGGTTTGCGTACCTTGAGGTAAATCGCCTACAGCAATATCTGTTGTTTCCGTTAATGTCGATAGAGGAATACTCATAAACGTACTGTTTAATCCTCTATACAGCGCAACATTATGGTGGTCTATTCCTAGATACCATGAGGTTCGAATGAACATTATGAGTGTAAGAAGGACAATTCCAAGGAATATTCCAATAGCCTGAAGGGTTCTAATAAAGAACTGTTTTTGCTGCTTGAAATGGTTGTCCTCGCGTGTGTCAGAAGCGACATCGATGACGATTACAGTTACGTTATCGTGTCCACCTTGGGTAAGTGCTTCAGATACGAGATTATCTGCAGCCTGTTGTGGCGTTACAGAAGATACTGCAAGTGATTCAATAACAGCATCTGGGACCATTGAATTCAAGCCGTCAGAACACAGGATAATTCGGTCACCCTCGTATACCTCAATCAGGAAGTGATCGGCATACATATCCGGATCGCTTCCCAATGCCCTTGTAATAACTGAGCGAGAAGGATGAACGCGCGCTTCATCTGCAGTAATCTCTCCAGCATCTACGAGCTCTTCGACGAAGGAATGATCGTGAGTGATGCGTACGAGCTTTCCTGCGTGAAGGACATAGCAACGACTATCACCAACATGGCCTACTGCCATGATGTTTTCATTGATACTCACTGCCGTAGCAGTGCAGCCCATGCCGCTTTTACCCTCGCCATTGCGAGAGGCGTCAATGATGGCCAGGTTTGCATCTTCAATATACTTACCAAGCTGTACATCATCAGGTGAAGAAGACGCCTCTTCAGCTATCGTCTCTACTGTTATGCGGCTTGCAACCTCACCGGCAGCATGGCCTCCCATTCCGTCAGACACACAGAACACTGGTGCCAATACAAGATAGGAGTCTTCATTGTGGTCTCGAACAAGGCCTACATCCGTTCGAGCTCCCCAGCGAAGATGGCTTGTGGAGCCTGAGCATGTGTCAGAACCAGAACGTCCATCTACACACATAGATGTCCTACCTGGTGCATCGACAATTATCGTCTCGTCTATAGAAGGAGTATCAAGTGTACTCTCTTGCACAGAAGAGACCTCATTATCGATAGAATCAGGTAGTACATCTATTGAAGTGTCGTCAATATGCGGTTGTTCTGAAGTGATTTGCGGCTCATTCAAGCTCGGCAAATCAGATCTTTCGTCCATCATCGTCTATTTACCCTCATTACAACGTCACCAATCTGAACGTCATCGCCTGCGCGCAAAGTAACAGGCTGGCCAATAAGATGGCCATTAACAAGCGTTCCATTGGTTGAACCTAGGTCCTCGAGTACCAAGGCAGGTCCCTGAATTGTTAGTCGTGCATGATTTCCACTTACAAATGGCTCAGAAATCATGATGTCTGCATTGGGACTACGGCCAATAATTACCGGACCCAACATATCAATATGAAGGCCACGGAGATTTTTAGGACCTTTCTCAACGTCTACAGACCAAATGGCTGCATCTGTTCGTTGACCCTTAACGAGTCCAATTCCCGTTTTAGCAACGGTAAAAAGGAAGATATATAGGAAGATGACAAGGCAGATTCGACCTATAAAAAGAATAATGTCAATCATATTAGTCGATCCTTACTTCTAGGTTTGTAATACCTAAGGTAAGAAGATCACCTGTGTGAAGCTGGGCGACCTCAACATCTACACCATTTACTTGGCAACCATTAGTTGAGCCAAGATCTTCAAGATACCAGTTCGCTCCCTTGTGTGAGATCTGGGCATGCTGACGGGAAACATTCGTATCGTTCAATACGATATTGTCTCCCTGGCGCTGGCGTCCAATGATTGTGGTTTCAGTCGTTGTATAAGTACGACCAGAAGCACGGTCAATGAGCATACAGGTAGATACTTTCGGAGTTTGATTGATGCTTCGTGAAGGTACCTGGTTGTTTACAAATGGACGCTTCTGTGTAGGAGGCGCTACTACTGCAGGTGCAGGCGCTGGAGCTGGTTGTACGTTTACAGGAGTTGCAAAGTGTGATGCACTTGCCTGGCTGTCACCAGAATCGCTCGTAGGAATTTCATCTGGAACAAATCCAAGACCTGCGTCATCGCCTTCAAAATGAGGCGCATCGTCTGCAGTTGCCTTTTGAGCAGCTCCACCTAGGGTATTTGAGTTGTTAAGAAAAGCCATTTCCTCAGAACGCAAGGTTTCCAAGCGCTGTGTATCAACAGCCTCTGCAAATACGGCAAACTTTCCCTTCTTCAAAGAAGGGTCTACCATAAAGCGTACAAGAGGCCTACCTGAGAGGTAATAACCTTTTTCACGAGATTTCTTCTTGAGAAAGTCAGCAGTTTCATTGCACAAAGCGCTGTAGGAAGAGCGCATAGTAGCATCGTCGCCACTAGATACAAGAATGGTGTAGAGTACAGGAGCAACAGGGGTGCCGTCTACTTCAATGATGTTATCTTTCATCTTGCGGACAGCTGTCTGAGCGATTTTCTTAAAAGACACAGGTAGCATCTGGGCGTTATTAACATCGCCGAAAAGATGAGATACCTTATCTTCGAAAGCATCGAAAACGTTCATTTGGTAATCCTCCTAGTCCAAGCTTCTGGACCCACTAGGACCGTAATGATGGCCATAGATGTAAATAGAAATAGGTTATATAAATTATATATAATACCTGTAAATGTTGCTAAAGTGCCATTTTCCACCCAAAATGCCACAATATTAAGGGTTGTGAGTAGAAAAGCACCAGATAACTGAAGGGTGATTGGGTGGATCTTCTTTGACATATGCCCTATTCCGGAAGCTATGGCTAGGGCTATAAATAAAGCAAGTCCCTCAAGCCAAAAGCTCAATGATCCAAATAAAAGCATCATTCCCTCGAAGTTTAAAGGCATTCCGCTTGTGACTGACGCATTGAACACCTTATAAATAAACCAGCTACCAGCAGAGATAAAAGCAGGATGCGGAAATGCATTGATACTCAAAGCAAAAGGAGCTCCCGCAATTGGATTGCCTGTCGCAAAAGGCAAAAACATACTTATATAGGAGTCCGGTTGCTTGCGGAGGTAATAAACGTATCCTGCTGCAGCAATAGCCCATAATCCTACATTGGGAACTATAAAACGCACGATCCCATCAAGCCCACTAGGAGCCTTAAAGAAGATGGAGAATAAAATAAGTCCTAATCCACCCCATGCTCCAATGATGTCTACAAGACATGCCGATATTGCAAAAGCTAAGATAAACACTATGGAAAGAGGGTTTTTGATATACCCCAATGATGCTGAAAACTTAAAAGCAAGCATTCCATATACGAAGAATACAATGGCTTTTTCTGCAGCCTTAGCTGCCCATGAAATATGCTCAAGAGGAGCTTGCCTGTCAAAGTACTCATCGGGTACGTCGAATTCTTCTTCCTGATTTTCGAGCAAGGCAGCTAGAGAATCGCGACCTCTCTTGGCATCTCCAAGTATTGGCACCAAAAGGCGTGCCATCTCATCTGCCGAGGTCATCCTTTCAATAATGTCTGGACACATCGCTACTGTAAGGGTGTCTTCGCAAAGTCCCTTGTATTCAGGATGCTCTTTAGAAAGTGCAGGCTTAGGACCTTTCAAGATCTTCTTGAGAGAAGCCTCGCTTGTGCGAGCTACAAAAGGAGCCTTTCCTCCCAACGCCTTCCACATAACGCATCCGAGAGAGAAAATATCGGTTCTCTCGTCGACGAGGTCTCCCTCGATCTGTTCTGGAGGCATGTATCCTACGGTTCCACCTCGAGAGTCGGCATAGCCTGCTGCGCTTGAGAGTGCAGACATTCCAAAGTCAGTAATCTTTACGCGACCATCTGTGGTCACAATAATGTTTCCAGGTTTAATATCGAGGTGCAGGACATTGTTCTTATGAGCATACGTAAGAGCTGAAGATACCGATTCCAGTACGTAGGCAGCTTCATCTGGAGTTAGGCAGTTTCCATCCACATGATTAATAATATCTTCTAGGTTCATGCCCTCGAGGTATTCCATGACAATGTAGGCCATGTCTCCCTCTACTTCGAAGTCGTGAACGGTGACGATATTGGGATGCGTAAGCATAGAGCACGTACGGGCTTCCGTTAGTGCTTCTTGCATGGTTGTATTGAGGTAGGGATTTTCGAAGTTGGCAATCGGTATGCACTTGATAGCAACTTCTCGGGTAAGGCGCCTGTCCCAGCAGACTTTTACAGAACCAAATCCGCCTTCGGAGTGGTCTTTCAATATACGATAACGCCCCAAAAGAAGTTCTTCTGGGGGGATGGTATTTTGAGTGTTGTAAGTTGTCGTAGGTGTTGTATTCATAGTTCGTTTCTCTTACGGTAACTTTTAAGCTAAGTTTAGAGGTAAAAGGCTATATGTGCAAATACATTTAGGTATTCTGTGGGGATAACATTTATGTATGGCTTGCACATACGCCAACAGTCAAGTAAACTATGCGGGCGTGGCGGAATTGGTAGACGCGCATGCTTCAGGTGCATGTGGGGTTATCCTCGTGAAGGTTCGAGTCCTTTCGCCCGCACCATCTTTAGGCGACCTTTGGGCTTTTTTCGAAAAGCTTTAAGGTCGCCTAACGTGTATATAAGCATTCATCTTCTTCATATTATCTACCTGCGGAATGTGTGGGTTGTATATATCAGACAACATGTGTGATTATATTTGGCAAAGTGTTGAGTAAAGATGTATATACTAATACACGTATACATTTGAAATTAATCGATCAAGTTAAGGGGAACCTGTATGCTCGATATTAAATATGTTCGAGAGAATCTCGATGCAGTAGATGCTGCATGTGAGTCTCGCAATGCGACTTGGAATCGCGAGCGCTTTGTAGAGCTCGATGAGAAGCGTCGCGAAATCATTGGAGAGGTTGAAGCTCTTCAGGCTGAGCGCAATGCTGCTTCTAAGGAAATAGGTCTTCTTATGCGTGAGGGCAAGAAGGACGAGGCTGAGGCTGCTAAGGAAGTTGTAGCTCAGAGCAAAGGACGCATCGCTGAGCTTGAGCAGGCACGCACTGCTGTTGATAACGAGCTTACTGATCTTGTATGCCGCATCCCTAACATTCCAGATCCATCCGTTCCATTTGGACATGATGATTCTGACAACCCTGAGCTTACTCGTTGGGGAACTCCTCGTGAGTTTGATTTCGAGCCAAAGCCACACTGGGATTTGGGCACCGACCTTGACATCATCGACTTCGAGCGTGGCGTAAAGATCTCTGGTAGCCGCTTCTACCTCCTTGGTGGAATGGGCGCTCGCCTTGAGCGCGCTCTTATCTCCTTCTTCATCGATACTCACGTAGCTCACGGCTTCAAAGAGTGGTGGTCACCAGTTATTACTAACCAGGCATCTCTCTTTGGTACAGGTCAGCTTCCTAAGTTTGAAGAAGATCTCTTCCACGTTGAGCCTAACCGCTACCTCATTCCAACTGCTGAGGTAATGCTTACTAACATCCACCGCGATGAGATCATTGATGGTGCAAAGCTTCCTTTGCAGTACACCGCATTTACCCCTTGCTTCCGTGAAGAAGCAGGAAGTGCTGGTCGCGATACTCGTGGTATCATCCGCGTTCATCAGTTCGATAAGGTTGAGATGGTTAAGTTCGCTCGTCCTGAGGACTCTATGAACCAGCTCGACTCTATGGTTAAGGAAGCTACTTTGCTCCTCGAGCTTCTCGAGCTCCCATATCGTGTGGTAACTCTTTGCACTGGCGACATTGGATTTAGTGCTCGCAAGTGCTTCGACATTGAAGTATGGTTGCCTTCCTACAATGACTACAAGGAAATTTCTTCTTGCTCTAACTGTTGGGACTTCCAGGCACGTCGTGCAAACATCCGCTATAAGGATCCTTCTGAGTTCAAGGGTACTCGCTACCTTCACACACTCAACGGTTCTGGTCTTGCTGTTGGTCGTTGTATGGCTGCAATCTTGGAGAACTACCAGAATGAAGATGGAACTATCACCGTACCTAAGGTGCTCGTACCTTACATGGGTGGTGTTGAGACCATCGTTCCTGAGGCGTAATGCTTCTTACTTTACCTACAACAATGGCTCCTTCACAGTACGTGAGGGAGCCATTTTTTGTGCCTATATTCAGGTTGAATGGTAGGTATGTATGCCGCGCAGCCCGGTACCCTTGCTTATATATATATATATATATATATATATAATTCACCCTATATGTCTATAAATTACGTCATTAAGCAGGTGAAATATGATTAAGAAATCGAAGTTCTGGATGGCATCAGTCTGTTGTCTCGTTGCTCTTGTATGCCTTACAGGATGTAATGGCTCCAACCCTTTGTCTCTAACTCCAAAAGGACCTGTGCCTATTTCTGAAGCGCTGAAGGAGAAGAGGTTGTGGATTGAGGTATGGGGAAATTCTCCTGACCTTTCAAAAGATATGTATGTTGTATCAGTTTGGGATTTTGACGGCGAAGGAAATGTTTCTGTCTATAAAACAGATTTTGCTGCAATGCTTTACGGTGATAGCAATGCGCTTAAGTTAAAGGATTTTAAAGATTTGAGTGATGATCAGATTGTATCCCTTGTTAAAGAAAGGTATGCTAAGAAACATGAAGGTAAGGGTGAATATAATCCAACCCCCGAGCTATATGAGCTGATAGTAAATACAGACGGGTCTGGAAATAACACCTCTACAGAAACTATTAAATCAAAAGCTGTTGATTTTAGCATTATGGATGAACTAAGAAATGAAGATCAATATATTCATCTTGGGTCATCAGCTTCTCGCACTATTTACGATGTTAATTACTCCGGATTTAAGTGTGCTTCTGCTAAAAAGGGATCTTATTTTGTGACCGCATGCGAACCAAATTTCCCTGGTTTTGAATTAGATACATCTAAAACAAAAGGTATTCAGGTAAATTAATCAATCATTCTTTAGCCACAACAATGGCTCCTTCACATTACGTGAGGGAGCCATTTTTTGTGCAAAGTTTTCTTTACAAACCTACTGTTCAAGCAGGGTAAATATCTTTCCTGAAAGTACAATCTGAATCATATCGTCAGTGTTGTAGATATCCAAATCATAGGCATTGAGGGCCTTCTTTATGCGGTAGGAAACAGTCTTAGGATGAATGAAGAGCTCATTGGCACACATCTTTACATTCATATTGTTTTCCGTCATACACAGAAGTGTGCGGTAAATATCGGCGTCTTTCTCCCTCATCTCTACAACGCGCTTGTCAATAAACGCAGCAAGCTCATCGAGGTCGTTTACCAGGGTAAATAGGCCATAAGCGCCCAGAGAAGATGCGCTAATGAACTTATCGGTCTCTCTTCTATTATCGAAGAGCTTATAGATGTTCAAGAGATCATCGTAGAGGCGAGCAATCTCGTAGCGCTCAGTGTCGCGACTGAGAATTCCAAGGGCTTGGAAAGGATACTCACTACGGGCTTTCCTAATATCGTTTATGATGCGTTCGATCTCATGGAGATTAAAGCCACGTTCTTTCGCCGTGAAGTTATGAACGAAGATGAGGAGATTATTCTCTATGAAGTGAACTGTGTTTGGATGCTTGAATTTAATTGCTTTTACAACTTCAACGATAATGCGCTCAATATCTTCCTTGCTCTCATCGCTTGTTGGATTAACCTTAATCAAAATCGCCTGGTACAAGGGGCCATTATTGATGTGCAATGAGCTCAAAATTCCATCTACCTCTGTTTTCTCAAGGTGCTTATTGGTTAAAAGCGCATGTACCTGAGAGTTCTTTTGAATGAAGAGCTCGCGCTCTATGGCCTTCTCTTTCAAAATCTCAATCTGAAGAAGAGAAACCGTATTCTCAATCGCAATCATGTCGAAAGGACTGAGAGTTTCAGGATAGGTTTTAATCAGAAGGTAGTAATCATTCCTTCCTGGAGTTGGAATCTTTACCGCAATGATCTGCTTCTTGTACTCCTCATTGGCAAATTGAGCATCGCAATACAAAAATGCCTGGTAGCTATTTGCAGGGTAATACTTAACGATTTCGATAGGGCTGTAGCGAGGTAGGCTAAAAGTTGAAGCCATGACGCGCTTTCCATCCTCCAGAAACGCTAGATCGTAGTGAATCTGACTCTTGAGGTGATACAGAATCTGTTGAAGACTCGGCATCTGCATGGTCAGGCGCATTGCTTGGTAGTGAAGGTCATAGAACTTATTGAGGACATCGATGTTGGAGGCAATGATCTTCTCCATTACCTCGGTCAAGATATCGGAATACTTAACATCATTGCGAATGTGAATCAGAGGCATTGAGTGTGCTTTGCAAAGTCTAATGATGTGATTAGGAACACTATCAACCAAACGGTTTGTCTTAAAAACAAACGCACTGATTCCAATCTCTGTCATCTGATCGAAGAAGTCCTCAAGCTCTTCGTCGTTGAGGTCCTTCAGACCGTAATAGCTGGTCAGAAGCATCTGACCAGGCTTTCCCCAAGAAGAAATATCGCTTGCTTCCAAGACCATGATGCTTGAAACATCATTGGTTAGAGATTCTCCACCCGCTAGTACCTTTGCCCCTTCAAAAGAAGGCAAGGTAAGTACGTTTTTCACATCCATAGTCAGTCCTTTTTTAGTTAAAAAAGCATTCTATCCATGGTACTCATTTGGCTTTTTAATAGTCTATTCATTCAGATAAACAAATGTAACTGGTTTTATCTCATTAGGATAAATTATAACAAATTTTATGTGTTGTAATTTAATTAAAAGCCGAATGTATTGTTGGGTGCGCACCGACAGGCTATTAGGACGAGTTGTGAGAAAGGGTGTTTATGCTTTATACGGTTATTCGACCAAATGCATACCAAGACTCAATTAATTTGATGTTACTCACTAATAGAATTAATGAGCTTGATGGCATTGAGAAGTCATCAATCATGATGGGAACAGATGCAAACAAGGACATTTTCAAGAACTCAGGTCTTTTGACCGATGAGGCTGCAGCTGCTAACCCATCCGACATGGTAATCGTTCTCGACACAGAAGATGAGGGTGTATATCAGAACGCTCTCGACGAGATCGATGTTTTCCTTTCAGATCTTTCCTCAAAGAAGGCAGAGAAGGGACAGAGCAATGAGGCAACAAGCTGGGAAGAGGCAGTAGCACTTCTTCCTGAGGCAAACCTTGCTCTCTTCTCAACTCCAGGTGAGTACACTCCAATCGAGATTGAGCGTGCTTTGAACCTCGGACTTAGTGTCTTCTCCTTCACCGATAACATCAGCATTGAAGACGAGCTTCGCTTGAAGCAGCTTGCTCACGAGAAGGGTCTTCTTCTCATGGGACCTGACTGCGGAACTGGAATTATCTCTGGTGTACCTCTAGCATTCACCAACGCTGTACGTGGTGGAAACATTGGTATCGTTGGAGCTTCCGGAACCGGAATTCAGGAGGTCAGTTGCTTGATCGACACCTTCGGAGGCGGCGTATTGCACGCAATCGGAACTGGTGGACGCGATCTTAGCGAGACCATTGGGGCAATTACTACTAAGGATGCAATTGTTGCTTTGGGAACCGATGCTGATACCGACGTTATCGTAGTTATCTCCAAGCCACCTGCACCTCAGGTACGCGACGAGGTTCTTGACCTTCTTAAGAAGATCAATAAGCCTTCCGTTGCAGTATTCATCGGAGAGCAGGCATCTGAGCACAATGGCAATGTCTACATGGCATCTACCTTGACCGAAGCTGCATTTGCTGCAGTTGAGCTCGCTAAGGGTGCAACCAGTGTAAAGAAGCCTCTTCCTGAAGGCGCAGACACCGAGCAGGTAGTATCTGACGAGAAGAAGATTGTAGGACTCTACAGCGGAGGAACCTTCGCAACAGAGGCTGCAACCCTCATCTCCAAGACTCTTGACCTCGGAAAGCTCCTCAAGAAGGACGGATACATCCTTCGCGTTGATGGTTACGACATCATCGACCTTGGAGACGACGTATATACCCAGGGTAAGCCTCACCCAATGATCGATCCAGATACCCGCATTCAGATGATGCGCGAGTATGCAAGTCATGAGGACACCGGCATTATCCTTATGGACTGCGTTCTTGGATATGGTTGCCACCCAGATATGGCAAGTGCTCTCGCACCAGTCATTGAGGAGTGCCTCCAGAAGAACCCAGAGCTTAAGTTCGTAGTATCTGTCTGCGGAACTGAAAGCGATATTCAGGGACTTACCCGCTCTATGAACATCCTCAAGGATGCAGGAGCTGAGGTAACTAACTCCAATGAAGAGGCAATTCGCCTTACCCTCGCATTGAAGGGCAAGAAGCTTGAGCTTCCTGAGCTTGATGCATTTGAGGTAGCTGGTGGCGAGTGCACCTTCGAAGGCGAGGCTAGCGAGGCTATCGTAGGCATGCTTCACGCAAAGCCAAAGGTAGTAAACGTTGGTCTTGAATCCTTCAATGAGTCCATCCTCGAGTTCGGCGGACAGTCTGTACAGTACAACTGGAAGCCTCTTGCAGGTGGAAACAAGCGTATGATTCACCTTCTCCAGAAGATCGGAGAAGTAGAGGGAATCGATGAGCTCAACGAGAAGGTCATTGCACGCTTCCGTGAGTCTCAGCCATTCTTGATTGACGTCGTACCTGCTCACACCGTAATCCCTGAGATTAACGGCAAGGTACTTCTTCACGCAGGACCTCCAATTCACTTCAACGATATGACCAATCCAATGCAGGGCTCTTGTATCGGAGCTGCACTCTTTGAGGGCTGGGCAACTACCGAAGAAGAAGCAGTTGAGGTACTTGCAAACGAGGTAACCTACATTCCATGTCATCACGTACATGCAGTAGGACCTATGGGTGGTATCACCAGTATGAACATGCCAGTTCTCGTTATTGAGAACCGCCTCGACGGAACTCGTGCTTACTGCACAATGAACGAGGGAATTGGTAAGGTTCTTCGCTTTGGTGCTTACTCTCAGGAAGTCGTTGACCGTCTTGGCTGGATGCGCGATGTATTGGGTCCAGTACTCTCATCTGCACTCCGCTCCACCAAGGAAGGCATCAACCTCAATGTTCTCATTGCTAAGGCAATCACCATGGGCGATGAGTTCCACCAGCGCAACATTGCAGCTACCTTGAACTTCCTCAAGGAAATTGCACCTGTTATTATGCGCGCTGAGGGTGACGAGAAGGATAAGCAAGACGTTGTACAGTTCCTTGCTGATACCGATCAGTTCTTCCTCAACATCATGATGGCAACTGGTAAGTCCATCGTAGATGCAGCTCGTAAAGAGCAGGTAGGATGCGTTGTAACCACCATGACCCGTAACGGTCGTGACTTCGGTATCCGCATCTCTGGTCTTGGCGATGAGTGGTTTACCGCTCCTGTAAACACCCCAGTTGGTCTCTACTTCACAGGATTTAGTGAGGAAGATGGAAACCCAGATATTGGTGACTCCTCCATTACTGAGACTGTAGGTGTTGGTGGAATGGCAATGGTTGCAGCTCCTGGAGTTACCCGCTTCGTTGGAGCAGGTGGATTCGAAGATGCACTTGCAACCAGCAATGAGATGCAGAAGATCTGCATTTCCAACAACTCTAACTGGTCAATTCCTACCTGGGACTTCAAGGGAACACCTCTTGGAATTGATATCCGTAAGGTTGTTGCAACGGGCATCACCCCTGTAATCAATACCGGTATTGCTCACCGCAAGGCTGGAATTGGACAGGTTGGTGCAGGTACCGTTCGTGCTCCTCTTGGATGCTTCGAGAAGGCTCTTGAAGCATACGCAAAGAGCCTCGGTATTGAGTAAGTCGTAAGGAAGATTAGGTAGAAATGAGAGGTGAGAGCGATGTCTAAAGGATATATCTCCTCTTATCGCTCTCATCTCATCCAAGAAGAGCATCTTGGCTCTGTTAGTTCTATCTTTGCTCATAGCTTAAACGTATGTTTTGGTGAATTGCTTGTTCATGTGGGGTCTGAAGATAAACAACTCTCTTGTCTAGGGCTTTCTTTAGCCCCACATGTTATAGCTCAGATACTGAAGGTCGTATCTGTAAGGGATGTTGTGCGCTTGAAAGACGGTATCTTATCGTTTTATACATCCAGTGAAGTGGTGCATATAAACATTGCCGACTTCGAAGTTATTCCAACTGATATTCCACGTTGTGTGAGAGAAGAAAACGTCCATCTAGCATATGAAATGCTAGAAAAAGTAACCCCATCACTTGTAGTTGGACTCGATCAGGACGAGGAATTTATACGGCGGTTGGAAGAGCTTAAGACTCTGGATAATAACGCCATGCACGACGCTCTTAAATTCTTTATAGGAAGAGGGCTTGGATTGACGCCATCGGGAGATGATATTCTCCTCGGTTTTGGAATCATACTTGTTGCAATGCAAGAAGATCAGGATTTCAAGCGCTTACTTGCAACCTCTCTTATACATACAACCGACGTAAGCAGAGCATATCTGCAGGCTTTAATCGACGGTCATTGTAACCAGATAGCTCGAAGATTTATTGAGCTTTTGGGTCAGGTACATCCTGATGCGACCGAGATTGAGACCACCCTGTTAAACCTGAGCGAATATGGACATACCTCAGGAGCTGATACCCTGCTTGGAATCAAATCTGCCTTATCTTTATACATATTTGAAAGGGGCAATAATGAAGACTTTAGCTGAACGCTATAAAGCAATGCCTGTAAGTGAGCAGTACTTTTGGAGAGTAGTTGCATTGTCATTTGTTGGATGGATTTTCATCTACGGTGACCGTACTATTCTTAACCCTGTTCAGAAGATCATTGGAGCTGAGTTCGGACTTGATAATGCATCAATCGGACTTATGAGCTCTGCATTCTTCTTTGCTTATGCATTTGCTCAGATTCCTTTTGGAGCATTGGGTTCCAAAATTGGACGTCGTCTCGTAATCTGCGTTGGATTCTTGCTTACCGGTATTGCAACTGCACTCTCCGGTATCGCAACTGGATTCTTCGTATTCTTGGTATACCGTGCACTCGCAGGTATTGGTGAGGGTTCATACTACGGACCACAGTACGCACTTTCTGGTGAGGCTATTCCTACAAAGAAGCTCACCGTTGGTACTGCAATCATCAACTCTGGTATGGCATTTGGTACCTCTGGAGGATTCCTCCTCTCCAGCTACCTCGTACTTGAAAAGGGTATGCACTGGAGCACCCCATTCTTTATCATGGCTGTTCCTACCATCATCGTAGGAATCTTGTTCCAGACCGTTCTTCACGAGCGTGTTATCCGTCCTGAGGATCAGAACAAGACTAATGAGAATGTAAATCATGATGTTGAGGATGGAAAGAAGATGACCTTGGGCGAGATCTTTGCCAACAAGAACCTTCTTATGTCCTTCATCCTTTTGTTCTGCTCCATCTACGCAAACTTCGTAATCTTGACCTGGCTCCCACAGTACCTCCAGGTAGCTCGTGGATACCAGGGAACTGAAGTTGGTTGGGTATCTTCCTTGATCCCTTGGACCTCCATCGTTGGAGCTCTCACCTTCGCTTGGTTGAACGATAAGTTCCACGCAACCAAGAAGCTTGCTTTCGTACTTGTTCCACTTGCAATGGTATCTACCTTCGGAATTGCTTATGTTCCAGATAATCTTTTGATCCCAATGCTTCTTCTTTACGGATTCACCGGAAAGCTCGCTCTCGATCCAATCTTGGTTTCTTTCGTAACAAAGAATTCTCCAAAGCTTAGCCTCGCATTGATTCTCTCTGCATACAACTTCATTGGTATGTCTGCATCAATCTTGGCTCCATATGTAACTGGTTACCTCAGCGACATCACTGGAACTTTGACCACCGGATTCTATCTTGGCGCTGGCCTCCTTTTGGTCGGACTCATTTGCTTCTCCTTCATCGATGAGAACGCAACTGCAGCTGAATAAGACAAACATTTGTTAAGATGGCTGTATAGCATCATTGAGTAAAGTAGGTGTACACATGAGTATTTATAAGAAGATTTCTCCAACAACCGCAATTATTATTGCAATGGTTTTGGGCGCCGTGTGTGGACTTGTTGTTGGCGAGCCAATGGGCAAGATTCAATTTTTGGGAGATATGTTCTTCCGTCTCATCTTGATGGGAATTATTCCATTCGTAATGGGACAAATTATCGAGGCTGTTGGCTCCCTTACAAAGAAAGAATTGAGTACAACCGGTGTTAAAACCATCGTTTTGTTCCTCGTTTCTTCGGCAGCATGTGCAGCTATTGGTGTTGCATCAGGTGTAATCTTTGATTTTAAGCTTGACGTAAGTCTTGCTGAGCTTACCTCCGAGACAGTGGATCCTTCATTTGTAGCTCCAACTGTTCAGGAGATGATTACCAACTTCATTCCAAAGAACATTGTCGACTCTATGGCAAAAGGTTCTATGGTACAGGTAATCGTATTTTCCGCCCTTTTGGGTGTAGCAATTTCCTTCTGGCGCTCAAGCCATGATGGAAAGTCTCTCGTTTACGACTTTATCGTAGAGCTCAACGAGTTGCTTTTGCACATCATCCGCATTGTTATGTACATTGCTCCAATCGGTGTTTTCGCTTATGTTTCCGGAGCACTTGGAATGCTTGGTTGGAAGATCTTGATTCCTTTAGGCAAGTACATTTTGGTTCTCGCTTTGGCAACCTTGGTTGCAACTATTATTTGGTTCATCGTTATCAGCATTACCTGCCGCATGAGTTTGCCTCTCTTGATTAAAAAGATGATGCCAATGAATGTCATGGCAGCAGCTACCATCTCTTCTGCAGTTACCCTGCCTCTTGAGATGAATGATGCAAAGAATAAGCTTGGACTCAATAAAGATATTGCAAACCTTGTATTGCCTTTGGGAATGCCATTGAACTCTAACGGAAGTGCTTTGCATATGGCGCTGACTGCAATGGTTATCTCTCAGATGTATGGCGTTACCTTCGATTTGCCAGGACTTATTTCCGTAGGAGTAATTTCACTTCTCTTGAGTCTTGCAAACGCAGTAGCTCCAGGTGCTACCTTGATTTCATTGACCATGTTGGTTCCACAGCTTGGACTCCCAACAGCTTCCATTGCAATCTTCGGTGGTCTTGAGTACATCGTTGCAGCAATTCGTACCACCCTCAACGTAAGCTCTGACGTATTCTGTGCATTGCTGGTTGCAAAAGATGTACCAGACGGCATCGATTACGACATCTTCTATGACAGGAAAGTAGTAGTTGTTGAGGACGAGGATTAACCTTTAGACTTTTGAAAGTAGGATCGTATGTTAGTACAACGTGATGAGCTTAAAGCTCTTATGAAGAAGAAATTCACTCAGGCTGGCATGCATGATGATCATGCAGATCAGATGGCAGAGGTTTTGACTTGGTCGTCTGAGCGTGGACTTCACTCCCACGGAGAAGTACGTGTTGAGTATTATACCGAGCGTATTTCCAAGGGCGGAATGACCATTGATCCTAATTGGACATGGGAGCAGACAGGTCCTTGCTCTGGTATTTTGGACGGAGACAATGGCTGCGGATATCCATTTGCAATTGATGGTATGAAGCGTGCTATTGAGATGGCAAAGAAGAGCGGAATCGGTGTTGTAGGTGTAAAGAACGTATCTCACACAGGAGCTCTTGGCTATTATGCTGAGATGGCTGCTGAAGAGAACATGCTTACCTTCACCTGCTGCCAGTCCGATCCTATGGTAATCCCTTACGGTGGAGCTGAGCCTTTCTACGGCACAAACCCAATCGCTTTTGGCGCTCCTACCGCAGACGATCGTGTTGTATTGTTTGATATGGCAACTACTGTTCAGGCATGGGGTAAGATCCTCGATGCAAAGAGCAAGGGTGCATCTATTCCTGACACTTGGGCAGTAGACGTAGATGCTCACCCAACCACCAACCCTAATGATGTAAATGCACTCGTTGCAATTGCAGGACCTAAGGGATATGGTTTGATGCTCATGGTAGACGTTCTTTCTGGAGTACTTCTTGGAGTACCTGCAGGAAAGCACGTATCCAGCATGTATCACGACCTTTCTGAGGGACGTAAGCTCGGTCACCTCCACATCGTAATCAATCCTGAGTTCTTCATCGGTCTCGATGAGTTCAAGAAGGCAATGAGCGGCGTATTGGATGACCTTGCAGCTGTAAAGCCAGGTCCTAACTCCGATAAGGTTTACTACCCAGGCGAGCGCGGATGCCTCCGCAAGAAGGCTACCGAGGAAGCTGGCGGCATTGAAATCGTAGATGAGATCTATGACTATCTCGTAAGTGATGATTTGTATCGCAAGTCTTGGGATCACAAGAACCGCTTTGCAGAGTAGTTTGCTCTAGGCAAACCTTTCATATGCACTAACCCCCTAAACCCCGGCAGGATTTCCTGCTGGGGTTTTCTTTGCTCGATAGGGGCAATGGGTAAAGAAAAACGCCCAGTTTGCGCTAGGCGTTGAGAATGGTGGGCTAGCAGTCGTAAGCGCAACCGTCAGGATATTGACCTGTAAGTTGATATTCTTCGAATATAAACGTAAGTATATGCGTGATCGGATAATTTGATCGATAGGGGCCAGTCTCCTCATATTTACTGTGCTCTATCGTAATGCGCCCCTCTTCTATGTCCCTCCAGTAGTTTACATCCACAGGGTGACGCTTTACGATTAGCTTTTTTCTTTTGCCTGGTTGACGCTTTATTTTCTGGGTGATAATAGGCTCGAGGAAACACGATTTATCGATGGTGATCAATCCATCACGCTCTCGCTTTGGATTGCGGAATTCGGGAATACTGAGGTTATAACATCCATAGCTGTATATCAGACAGTTTTCATCTTCAAGTTCAAGAACGGCAAAGCCTCCGTAACCTCTGCTCATACTGGTCTCCTTCGATTGTAGGGGTGATCTGCTTTAGCAGTGGTAGTCAAATCTTTTAGGATAAACACCTGTGCGTTGATGTTCCAAGAATAAATTGTTTAATAAAACAGAGAGGTTGTAGGTATGTGAGTAGGGATTGTACTCATCGTATTTGCTTGTCTCGATAACCATCTCTTCAGCTTCGAGCATTGCGTTAAGATCAACATGTGAATCATAACGTTTAGTATCGTCTTTATCTGGTGCATCACACTCTGGTGACTTAAGCCATTCCAAAACTTCTCTGGTTGAAGCCTCTAGAGCTTCCTTGTCGATGATTATCTTTCCATCTCTTTCCCAGTTTGAATTCCTACCTTCTGGAATGTTCAGGTTGTATGCACCGTAGTTATAGATGAGGGAAGTTTCCGTTTCTTCTTCAAGAACGAAAAATCCACCGTATCCCATGCTCATACTATCTCGCTTTCTTCGAACGGGTTACGTGTTAATATCCCTATCCTAAACATCTCCTATGACATCTTTACCTGCTCGAAGCATAAGAAAACCCTCAAGGCTAGGCGCCTTAAGGGTTCAGGGTTGCATTTTCTATTTTGATTTCTTCTTGGTAAGAAGGGCAACAGTCTCAACATGCTTTGTGTGAGGGAACATGTCGACCGCTTGCATCTTTTTAAGCTTCCAGCCACGCTTTCTGAGATGTTCGATATCTCTGAGCTGGGTCTTAGGGTTGCAAGAGATGTAAACGAGCTTCTGAGGATGAATCTTATCAACCGCATCCAAAAACTCAGGAGTAGATCCTGCGCGAGGAGGGTCCATGATCACAGCATCGAAGCGGTGCTTCTGTCCAAGCATATACTCAGTGGCGTCTGCGCGAATGAAGCGAGCCTGGTTGTCGAGCTTATTGATCTTTGCATTCTGACGAGCAAGGCCAATTGCCTCACCGTTCTTCTCAACACCGGTTACATGAAGGTCAGGGACCTGATGAGCTGCACAAATACCAATAGTTCCGCAGCCACAATACGCATCCATCACACTCATTCCGCTTTTGAGCTCAGCCATATCGAGGGCAGATTGGTACAAAACCTCTGTCTGCTTTGGATTTGTCTGATAGAAAGAAGTTGGACCAATCTTGAAAGTTGCACCTAAAATCTTGTCGAACATAAAGCCGCTACCTGCAAGTGTTGAATTCTTGCGACCCAACATTGCGTTAGTGTTCAAGGTATTGATGTTTTGAACGATGGTGGTAGGAGCCCCTTCCATGTTCATAAGCTCTTCGATGAGACGATCTGCTTTATAGATCTTCTTTCCATTGGTAACAATGGTGAGCATAACATCATCGGTGTAAAGAGCACTTCGAACGATGGCGTGTCGAAGCGTACCCTTCTGAATGTTCTCGTTGTAGGCTGGAATGTGAAGGCGCTCGGCTGTCTTGGCAAGCTTGTTGAGGATAGGCCTGAGCTTCTCGTCTTCCACCATACATTCCGGACAAGAAATAATACGGTGAGTTCCCGCAGCGTAAAAGCCGCTTTGGATAGCTCCTCGTTTTCCTGGAGCAAAAGGAGTAGCTGCCTTATTGCGATAGTGGGTAGGGTCATCCATTGAAGCGATGTCTATTACCTGAGTCTTATCTTTCTTAAAGATCTCAGAGAAGAGCTCGTCAATAAATTCACTCTTGCGCTTGAGCTGGATAGGATAAGGAACGGCGAGCCATTCACATCCTCCACACCTTTTTGCAATCGGACAGGTATATGTTTTAAATCCCATTAAGACTCCCTGGGTGCTATTTCGTATGGTTATGTTAGTGAGTTAGTGCTTTAAGTATATAGGGGAATATGCCGAGATATGTGACTGGGTAGCGTTCGCATGGTATTACTACAACCTTTACATCTAATATCAATGTATAATAGAAGTTTAATATGCAACTCTTAGAGTAGCATTTCTAAATTATTGATAATAAGTATTCAAATTTGTTTTGTATGTTTACGTTCGATAATTATGGTTAAAAGTTTTTTATTGGGAGTTACACCCTTATTGGAAGGGTTTATTTATTTAGGAGGAATACTTATGCTACACGCCGAAGAAATTTCAAAAGATGTCTGGTGGGTTGGCGGTCTTGACTGGAATGAGCGTCTTTTCCATGGCTATGCAACCGAGATGGGAATCACTTACAACGCTTATTTGATTATGGACGAGAAGGTTACCCTTATCGACACCACAAAGAAGCCTTTCGCATCTGAACTTATCGAGCGTATCTCTGAGATTGTCGATCCTTCCAAGATTGATATTTTGGTTGCTAACCACGTTGAGATGGACCACTCCGGATCTATTCCTGAGATCATGAAGCTTGCTCCAAACGCTACTATTTACGCAAGTGCACCTCAGGGCATCAATGGTCTTAAGGCTCACTACGGCGATGAGTACAACTATGTTGGCGTAAAGACAGGCGACACCCTCGAGATTGGTAAGAGGACTCTTACCTTCGTACAGACTCCTATGGTTCACTGGCCAGATAACATGGTTACCTACAGTGCATACGATAAGATTCTCTTCTCAAATGATGCATTTGGTCAGCACATTACTACCTCAAAGCGCTTCGATAGTGATAATCCTTACGAGACTGTTATGTATCAGGCAGAGAAGTACTATGCAAACATTGTTCAGCCTTATTCAATGCAGGCTCGCAAGGCTCTCGATGTTGTAAGGACTCTCGACCTTAAGATGATCGCTCCTTCCCATGGTGTAATCTGGAAAGATCACATCGAAGACATCTTGAACGCTTATGAGTCATGGACAAACCGTGAGGTAAAAGAGAAGTGCTGTGTTATCTACGACACCATGTGGCACTCAACTGAATTGATGGCTCGCGCTATCGTTTCCGGTGTAATGGCTGCAGGCGTAGAGGTTCACCTTTACGACCTTAAGGAAAACCCACAGTCTGACATCATGGCTCAGATGATGGATTCCAAGTACATCTTCTTTGGTACTCCTACCTACAACTCTCACATGCTTCCAAGCATCGCAGGTTACTTGACCTACGTTAAGGGACTTTCTCCAACTAACCCTCAGCACCATGCAATGGCATTTGGTTCATATGGTTGGGCTCAGCTTGGACCTAAAGAAGTTCACTCCGTATTGCAAGACCTTAAGTTCGAAATTATGTCTGAGCCTGAGATGTGCAACTGGCTTCCTAGCAAAGAATATCTAGGTGATTTAGAGAATCGTGTGGCTGAGCTCGTGAAGTCACTCAAAGAGTGCTAAATTGTTATACTTATATGAGCACGTAATGTGCTTACATTTGTTGCCGACATAAGGAGAGTGCGTCCGTTTATATGGACATTGCAATATCGATCTTAGTAACCTTCATTTTGACATTAGTGAATGGTTTCTTTTCAGCTGCTGAAATGGCATTAGTTAATGCAAAACGTTCCGTTTTGGAGCACGAGGCAGAGGAAGGTGATACCAAAGCGCAAAACGCTGTGGATCTCGCTTCTGACTCAGGACAGCTGCTTGCAACCATCCAGGTTGCCATTACATTGGTGGGCTTCTTTGCATCAGCATTTGCTGCAACGAGCTTATCAGGGCCATTTCAAACATGGCTTCAAGGATTTAACGTTCCTTCAGCAGGTGTTTTAGCGCCTGTTCTCATTACGCTTATCGTTTCTTACTTCTCCATTGTATTGGGAGAGCTTGTACCTAAGCGTATTGCATTGGTAAATGCAGAAGGTGTTTCCAAGTCCGTAGCAGGATTCTTGAAGGGATTCATTAAGGTTGTTCGACCTCTCGTTTGGTTGACCAGCAAATCCTCCGATGGTGTCTCTGCGCTTTTGGGAGTTTCTTCACCAGATGACAGGCAAGCTGCAACTGAAGAAGAAATCAAGTACATGGTCACCGACGCAGCCGAGCTTACTGAGGAAGAAAAATCAATGATCCACGAGATCTTTGACCTTGGTGATGCTGTTGCTCGAGAGGTTATGATCCCTCGCGTTGATATGACAGCGCTTGAAGATACGGATACCTGCCGTGAGGTCTTGGACGTCATGCGCAAGACGGGTTATTCTCGTATTCCTATTTACCATGAGGATGTAGACCGCATTATCGGTATTGCACACATCAAAGACTTGATCGCACCGATTCTCGATCACAATGCATCTGAGCAGCCAATTGCAAACTTCGTTCGTGAGGCTGAATTCATTCCAGATACCAAAGACATCATGCCTTTGCTTTCTGAGATGCAAAAGGGTCACAACCAGATTGTTATCGTTGTCGATGAGTACGGTGGAACTGCCGGAATCATCACCCTCGAAGATATCGTTGAAGAGGTTGTTGGAGAGATTGAAGATGAGTTCGATCCTGACAACAAGTATCTCACTCAGGTATCTGCTCGTGAATGGTTGGTAGACGGACGCTATCCTTTGGATGATGCACTTGAGCTTGGTTGGCCAGTTGTTGATTCCGATGAGTTTGAAACCGTTGCAGGTTTTGTTTTGGATCTTGCAGATAAGCTCCCTGAACCTGGAGATCTCTTTATGGTTGAGGGATATAAGTTTAGAGTTCAAACACTGCATGGACGCCGCATTGCACTTCTTCGTGTAACTGCTCCGTCTGAGGATGAGATTAAAGAACTTGAAGAGATGGATAAATCTAACTAGGATTTCGTCTGTATTATTTCGTCTGGAGGACACTATGTCTGAATTTATTCATATCAATGAAGTTGTAATTGAGCCTAAGAGCATTACCGCAACTATCGAAGTTGCAGATAATATGCCTCTGAACACCTCAGAGGACATCCAGGCTACAGCTCGTGTATACAATCTCTTGCCTCAGATTACCGAGCACGCATGCATGGGAGAGGGTTGCGATACCTTCCGCGATGCAATGGGTAACACCAGCGTAGCTCACCTTCTTGAGCATGTTGCAGTTGAGCTTATGAGCCTCACTGAGCCTGAGGAGGACATCACCTGCGGTCGCACCTGGGTTGATGAGGACGACGAGCAGGTATACCACGTACAGCTTGGTTGCTCCAACGACATCTTGGGATGTGGTGCACTTTCCTCAGCTGCTTGGATCTTGCACTGGGCTTTCGCTGATTTTGAGGCACCTGAGCCAAATGTCGAAGGCATCGTTGAGGGCCTTATTGCCCTTCCTGAAATTTTGGATCAAAGGATGCAGGAGCCTGCTTCTGAAGAAGAGATCCTCGATGAGGAATCTACTGAGTCTGGTGAAGAAGAAATCCAGATTGTTGAAGATGCCGTATCAGAAGAAGTAGCAGGGCAGGTCAATCCTGAAATGCCAAATGCAATTCATATTGACGATGACTTCGAAGTCTAATCAATTATCGAACTAAATAGATACACTTAACCCCTTTAATTGCCTGTCTGTATGTTACGTGTGCGTAAATGTATAGCAAGAGGCGACTAAAGGGGTATACTATAACTATTCAAGTAACTAAAAATAAATTGAGTTACATAACTTTGGAGGTAATTATGTGCAAATCAAACGCAAAGCTCGGATTTGTATTCGGTGCAGTAGCAGGCGCTGCTGTAGGTGCAGTAGCAGGTCTTTTGCTTGCTCCACAGAGTGGTGAGGATACCCGCGCTATGGTATCTAAGACTGCTGAGGACGCATGGGGAACCACTGTAGATACCTATAAGAAGGGTGTTAACACTGCTAACGCACAGATTAATAACCTTCGTCCACAGATGGATGCTACAAGCGACGAGCTTCGCGCTAAGGTAGACGCTGCTCGTGAGCGTATGGACAAGCTCCGCAGCTCACTTTCTGACTCTGTGGTAGCAACTGCTGCACAGGTACAGGATGCTGTTGATTCTGTAGCTACCACCTGCACTGAGGGTACCTGCTCTGAGGAGGGTGCTGTAGAGGTAGAGCCTACAGAGGATTGTGGATGCACAGACGGAACTTGCGAGGCTTAAGTTCTCGACAATTCGAATCTGATTTAAGCGAGATACTCTCTTCTTTCTGGAAGGGAGTATCTTTTTATTATGTCGATTTGTTAGATAAGGTTAACTTCATATACACTTAAACCTTGTGTTATCTATTTTAAGTTGAAAGGTGTTATATGTTTTATAACCTTGATATATTTTGGGGAATTCTCATTCCCTTATTAGGAACCTCTCTTGGTTCTCTATGTGTTTACTTTCTTAAAAGTTCACTTTCTCGCAATGTCAGTCGTATTCTAACCGGTTTTGCTGCGGGTGTTATGGTTGCTGCAAGTATTTGGTCGCTTATAATTCCAGCTCTTGATTTGGCGGAGGATATGGGTTCGTGGCAATTCATTCCTGCTGTCATCGGGTTTTGGGCGGGTATACTCTTCCTGCTCTTTTTGGATCACGTTGTTCCTCATCTTCATATTGGCTCTGATACTCCGGAGGGTCCATCAAAAGATTTAAAGAGGACAACAATGCTGCTTTTGGCTGTTACCATTCATAATATTCCAGAAGGTATGGCGGTGGGTGTAATATTTGCCGGTGTACTTGCTGGATCGAGCGGCGTGAGCATGGCGGGAGCTATGGTATTGTCCCTCGGTATTGCTATCCAGAATTTCCCAGAAGGCGCAATTATATCTATGCCATTGTATGAAGCTGGGTATAGTAAAGCTAAAAGTTTCTGGTATGGAGTACTGTCGGGAGTAGTTGAGCCTGTGGTTGCAATCCTTACGCTCTTAGCTTCGTCTATCGTAGTTCCTTTGCTTCCTTACTTGCTGAGCTTTGCTGCAGGAGCAATGATTTACGTTGTGGTTGAGGAGCTTATTCCAGAAATGAGTGAAGGGGAGCATTCTAATCATGGCGTCATAGCTTTTGCATTTGGCTTTACTCTCATGATGATGCTCGATGTTGCTTTGGGATAAGAGCATTAAAAATAGAGTCACATATATAGCCGGATCGATGAATATAGGCGTTCGTTATTGTGTATACTCTATAGTAAGAAGTTTAAATACCTATTCAATTATTTACTAAAAAGGAGTAGTTTATGAGTGATAATAATAAGTTCTCTCACCCTCATAAGCAGGGAAAACACGGGGCTGCTCCTGGGCAGAAGGGTTATGTTCCTCCTGCCTCTAATCCATATCTAGCATCTCTTCAAGCAGGAAATGTTCCAGAGTTTGATGTTATTAAACCTGAAGATCTTGAACCAACTCCTCAAGTGGATTCAATTGATTTGGGTGACGATATTGAGGTTTTGAAGCACTCAGAAACAGACGTTTCCCAACATGACAAAAAACCTCGAAAGTCAAAGACTTCAAGGAAGACCCGGATCATTCTTTGGACTCTGGTAGGTGTTATTGCAGCCTTTGCGCTAGTGTTTTATTTCATACGTCCTGTAAGTATCTTGGTAAATGGAAAGCGTCTTACCTTTAGTGTTAATACCTCGATCGGCACTGTTCTATCTGAGGTCGACGGAAGTAAGGACTTTGCTATCAAACCGGGAAATCTTGTGAGCGTTAATGGAAACTTGCTTAAAGAAGGCGAGGGTCATCCTTATAGCTTGACGGTCAATGGTCAAACGCTTGAGTTTGAGGATGCTCAGTATTATCGTGTTCATTCAGACGACGAGCTTGTGTTCTCTGATGGTACTGACAAGATGGAAGACTATTCCGTTGAAGAAGAGCGCGTAGAGCCTGTCATGACAAAGAATGGTGCATACGGTTCGGTAGCCTATATCTCTCAATGGGGAAAGCCTGGTATAAAAGAAATTAGAACAGGTAAAATCTCTGGCGAGGTTTCGAAGAGTGAGATGAAAGAACCTGTTCAGGATGTAATTGTTCAGTACTTAAACATTGCACCTAAGGACGGAGAAAAGCTCGTTGCACTTACCTTTGATGATGGTCCTTCTATCTACACTGATGACATCCTTGCTATTCTCAAGAAAGAAAATGTCAAGGCAACATTCTTTATGTTGGGTGAAAATGTAAAAGAAATGCCTGGTAAAGTTAAAGACGTCATGAATGATGGCCATCAAATTGCAAACCACACGATGACTCATCGCGATCTTGTAACTCTTGATAAAGAGAATGTATTGTATGAGATGAATTCAGGTTTTGAGGCTCTTGCAAATGCTGGAGCACCAGCTACAACCGCCGTTCGTCCTCCTTATGGCTCATTGAATATGAAGACCTGGCTACAGGGTGAAGGAAAGTTCGCTTATTCTTTCTTGTGGACAAAGGATTCAGAGGATTGGAGACGTCCTGGAGCAGAGGCTATTGTTAGAAACTGTACGGCAAGCAACCATCCTGGCGATATCATTCTTCTTCATGATGGTGGTGGAGATCGTACGCAAGACATCGAGGCATTGCCGCAGATTATTGCGAATCTTAAGGCAAAGGGCTATCGTTTCGTAACCCTTACCGAGCTTCTGAAGTCTGATGAGCGAATCTCAGCTGATGTTGTTGGTCTAGACAACACAATGCCAGCAGATACCGTTTGGCCTACTGAAATCGCTACATATTAAAACACGTAGAGTCCGGATCTCTCCGGACTCTATTTTTATAGCCATTTACAATTACAGACGTCATCGTCTTTTGAATCAGGAACTTCACCCTTAAGCTGACGAGAAATAACGTCCTCGGTTTGCTGTTTTGCGTTCTTATACGAGGTGTATCCGTAGTAAAGGCCCCAGGTAGCTCCTGCTATCGCTAGGAGGATTAGAATTCCGACACCGCTCATAGTCGTCTCCGTATATATGTGGGAATAGATAGGTTATTCATACCCAAAAGCTCTTGGCGCTATGGGTGCGTAGGTTACACTGCAGCATGTAGGTATATGAAAAAACCCACTCGAAAGTGGGTTTAAAATTCAAATGGCGGAGAGGGTGGGATTTGAACCCACGGTACGTTGCCGCACGACGGTTTTCAAGACCGTTGCATTAAGCCGCTCTGCCACCTCTCCGTGTGGTGTATACTATAACGCATTTATTCTTACATATACAAGTAAATTATAAAAAAGTTTACAAAGTGTCCAAAATACAGATAGAATTACATAAGTTAAGAAATTACTACAAGGATGCGTATGGTCGCCGAAGAACAGTCTCAGAATATAAATGATTTACACTTCATGCACATAGCAATGCAAGAAGCCGAGCTTGCAGCCCAGGAGGGAGAAGTTCCTATTGGAGCCTGCGTAGTGTATGAGGGAAAGGTCATCGCCCGAGCTCACAATCGCCGCGAGAGCGATAAGTCCCCTTCAGCTCATGCTGAATTTCTGGCTATGCAGGAGGCCTCTCTTGTCCTCGATCGTTGGCGCTTGTGCGGATGCACTGTCTACGTAACCCTGGAGCCTTGCTTGATGTGTGCGGGCCTCATGATCAACAGTCGCGTTGATCGCTGCGTCTTTGCTTCATACGACCCTAAGGGAGGAGCACTCGGTACCCTCTATAGCTTCCACGAGGATGAACGTCTCAACCACGAATTCCAGGTTGACGGAGGCGTTATGGAGGATGAATGCTCAGCTATGCTCAAGGCCTTCTTTGCCCGTCGTCGCGAGGAAAGAAAGCAGGCAAAGCAGGCCGGTACCTTCCAGAAGCCTCAGGCTACAGAGCTCACAGAGCTTGAGCGTGCGCGCAATCAGATCAATACTATTGACGCTAAGATGTTCACCCTCTTCCACCAGCGCCTCGATGCAGCAGAGCAAGTAGCTCGCTATAAGATAGCCCACAACCTCGATGTTCTGGATTCCAGCCGTGAAGAAGACAAGCTCACATGGGCTAAATCTCAAGGGCCTCAAGAGAGAGAAAATCTGAACTGTCAGTTCATGCAGGACTTGATGGACCTCTCAAAGCAGCACCAGCACAACATCATCGACAGCAATCAGACCAACGACGGTAAGCACACCAACGACAACTCAAATCGCTAACAAAAAAGCAGCCCAAACAGGCTGCTTTTGTTGTATCTAACTTATCTGCTGCGTCCATAACGACGTGTACGTGCGCCTGGCTTGCGAGCGCCGTAGCGCTTGCGAGGTCCACGGCCTCGTCCAGATCGAGTGGTCTTCTTTGCAGGCTTCTCGAAGGTACGGTCTTCAGGAAGAATGATACGCTGGTCGTCGTAAGGGAATCCCTTGAGATCGAAGCGTGGAAGTACATCCTTGATGAAGTATTCGATGTCGCGAATCTGCTGAGCTTCCTCAGGACACATGAAGGTGTATGCAATACCGGTTGCATCTGCACGTCCGGTACGACCAATGCGGTGTACGTAATCCTCAGGATCGAGAGGAGTGTCGTAGTTGATAACGAGATCTACGTTCTCAACGTCGATACCACGAGCCAAAACGTCAGTTGCTACGAGTACTTCCAAGTTGCCTCTGCGGAACTTATCGAGCGCGCGCTCGCGCTTTTTCTGAGGGCAATCAGAGTGCATAGGAGCAGTACGGAAGCGATTCTTGCGAAGCTGCTCGTTAACGAGGTCTACGCGACGCTTTGTACGACAAAAGACGATAGCACGACGAGGTTTCTTATCTTTCAAAAGGTCAATAAGAAGACTTGTCTTCTGGCTAAAGGCAATTGGGCAAAGGTGCTGCTCTACGTTGCTGGAAGTGTCTCCACTACGAGCAATCTCTACGTATGCAGGGTTCTTAAGAAGGGACTTAACCGTAGTCTCAATAACCTTAGGCATAGTTGCGGAGAACAAGAGGGTCTGGTGAGTTTCAGGCAAAAGCTTAATGATCTGCTGAATTTCTTTCCAAAATCCCATGTCGAGCATACGATCTGCCTCATCGAGGACCAATACCTCAACCTGGTTAAGATGTACGACATTGCGATCCATAAGGTCCTTAAGACGACCTGGGGTAGCAACGAGTACGTGCGCTCCACGCTGGCAAGCGTTGATCTGAGGTCCAAAGCGCTGACCACCAGTTACAACGATGCTGCGCTGACCGGTGTACTCTTGAACCTGCTCAACAACCTTTCCTGCCTGCTGTGCAAGCTCACGGGTTGGGCTGATTACAAGAACGTAAGGTCCACGATTGCGCTTATTGATCTTGAGATCTTGAGTAAGCTGTAGGGCTGGCAACATAAAGGCAGCGGTTTTACCGGTACCGGTCTGTGCGATTGCTACAACGTCTTTTTGCTGAAGAATGTGAGGGATAGCCTCTTTTTGAACAGGGGTTGGGTTTTCGTACCCCATAGCTTC
>RCNH01000085.1_pt1 | contig 42256 bp, 30 predicted proteins | sample 2041161 | NCBI WGS metagenome assembly RCNH01 (sample SAMN09708215, study PRJNA481090) | Feces metagenome, whole genome shotgun sequencing project. | biome: feces | host: Leptonychotes weddellii | place: Antarctica: Sion Island | collected 2010-03-01 | reverse complement strand
GAATTGACCATGCAGAAACTCTTGCCGAGTTGCGCTGCAAGCCATGTCTGTTTGATGCCCTTCTCGTCGAGCACCTCCTTGATTCTATTCAGGGAATATTCCATCTTTTCAATGATTATGCCATACAAATATATAAAATATTATGCGCTATTCGACATTTCCTCTGCCGAAAGAAACGAATGTCGTATTGAAAAGTTTTTATCGGATATCGGGATGAGAGGATTTTTTGAGGGTATGTTCTACCAAATTTTATCAAAATCAGGTTATAGAATAATGTTAATTCAGTATAAATTATACGGGTAAAGGGATCTGTCCGACAAGGTCGATTCCGATACCCCTAATAAATTATGGCGGAAACACTTTTAATGAATTTTGTATGCACGGACACTCAAAGACATAGACTTTCACTACTGCATGGTTGCGATCTAAACACAAAAAGGCGGGATAACCCTTTTGTAGGATTGTCCCGCTTTTTATAAATCAGTCTCCGCTACCCCGCCTTCCGCACCAGAAAGTCCAGCAGGCTCTGGTTGGCGCGGTTATCGACCGAGGCCTCCTCCTTTTCGAGGAAAAGGTCGCTCAAGGGGGTGCATTCGCCGCAGATGTCGATGCCGATCACCCGATCACGATCCAACACTTCGCCCAGCAGCCGTTCCAAGCCGCAGAGGCTCAGCGACCCCTGATCCCAGTTGGTGATGACCGCCTGCCGATCGAGCACATCCTTGTCGATCGAAACATAAACGGGTAGCGACTCCCGCTCCCGTGCAAAGCGACACCACGCAGTGGCATCCCGCAGATCCCGCTCGCCATAGAAATGCACCCGCGACCGATATTTCGGATCGACCTCTTCGATCAGATGCTCATCCGCCCCCACGATCGTCACCTCACCCAACAGGGGATTTTCGTCCAGCATCGTCTTGACCCATCCGCCACACGACAACACCCCGTCGAACAGCGGTGCCTGCATGTCGGGATGATGGTCGAAGACCAACAGCGAGAACGGCTCACGGATCTTGTCCGTCCAAAATTTCGTCACGTAATGATAATCGCCCGAATCCATAAAGTGGATTCCGTGGGGCGAACAGGCGTCGATCTTACGGCGTAACTCCTCGGCGGCCGACGGATCGCAATAACAATCCGTTCCCGCGATCCGCAAGCAATCCACAATGTGAAAATCCTTCTTTCGGGCAAACTGCTCGAAGCGATACACACCCGTAAAATTCATGATCACCACATCGGGTTTCATCTCGTCACTCCTTTCCACAAAAAAAGCCCCGCCCCACAAGGGACAGGACTCAACGCGATGCACACGATCATGTTTATTTGATTTCGATCATTCTAGGTTGATCCATCGGTGTGTCCGGTGCTTTTTTCTTCAAATCGACCGTCAAAACGCCGTCGTTTACCGAAGCCGAGATCTGTTCGCGATCGACATCATCGGGCAAAGCCAGTGACTGCCGGAATTTCGAGTACGAAAATTCACGACGCAGATACTTCTTATCTTTGTCTTCCTCTTTCCGCTCGTCCTTCTTTTCGACGGCTACGACCAGATGTTCGTTGTCCGAAAGATAAATCTTGAAATCGTCCTTGGTCATGCCCGGTGCGGCAACTTCAACCTTGTAGGCCTTTTCGTCTTCGCTGACGTTGATTGCGGGTGCTGTGGCATGAGTTTTAGGCATCCAATCGGTATCGAAAAAGTCGTTAAACAAACTCGGCAACCACTCTTGGTTGTAATTTCTTCTCATGGGTATCATAATCAGTTCCTCCAAATTTTAAGTTCAACATACATCTCCGGATTGAACCTCCTTTCGATATTCAATTCGCTTATAATCAGATCAACTTGTGTGCCAACACCCTTTTTCTGCCTAAATGGCCGATTTCGGACACACGCCCCGGAAAAGTGTGTCAAAAGATGACACCGTGTCATTTCAAAACAAGAACGGGACACTCCTTTTCAGGAAGGGAGTGTCCCGCATGTTTTCCGCGTAAAAAAGTTCAGCAGCCGCTGCCGTCCAGATTGCAGGCCGAGCCCATGGCTACGGGTCGCGATTTCAGACCTGCCTCTTCGGCTACGAGGGTCACGCTTCCGTCCTCCAACACAAAACACGGAATGCCGACCGCACCCACCTTGCGGGCATGATCGAATGCCGCGTTGTGATCTCTTAATTTCAAAAACGCCTTGAGGTCTCTGACATGCTCGCCGATGTCGATCACCTCGTATCGGTCGTCGCCCTTGACCTGCTCATCGACATAAATGCAGTCGGGACAGGTGCCCATACCATAAATCTTAATCATTGTTCTTCTGTTTTTAGGTTTTACTTTCGGAAGCAATTTAGCGATTTTTTCCGAAAACACAAACAGCCCGTTTCCCGAAGGACAACATCCCGACATTTTTCCTACCTTTGTTTTCGGATTCCAACAATTTAAGAAAATGATTTATTTCGACACCGATTACATGGCAGGAGCGCATCCGCGCATTCTGGAGCGTCTCACCGAGACCAATCTGGAACAGACGGCCGGCTACGGCAACGATGCCTACACCCGACACGCCGAACAACTGATTCTCCAAGCCTGCGGATTGCCGCACGGAGAGGTACATTTTCTAGTCGGAGGCACGCAGACCAACGCCACGGTCATAGATGCCCTGCTGGCACGCCACGAAGGCGCACTTGCTGCCGAAACGGGACACATCAACGTCCACGAATCGGGTGCAATCGAAGCCACGGGACATAAGGTGCTGCCCCTTCCCTCGCACCAAGGCAAAGTCCGCGCCGATGAGGTCGAGGAGTATATCCGCACGTTCTATGCCGATGCCACCTACCAACACATGGTCACACCCGGCATGCTCTACATCTCGCAACCGACCGAATACGGTACCTTATATAGTAAGGCAGAACTCGAACTCCTCCACGCCGTGTGTCAGAAGGCCGAAATTCCGCTCTACATCGATGGCGCACGCCTCGGTTACGCGCTGGCTTCCGACGAGGCCGATTTCACGCTGAAGGACCTTGCCTCGCTTTGCGATGTGTTCTACATCGGCGGTACGAAGGTCGGCACGCTCTTCGGCGAAGCGGTTGTCGCCACCCGTCCCGGACTTCTGAACCATTTCTTCCCGCTGATCAAACAGCACGGCGCACTTTTGGCCAAAGGTCGCCTTTTGGGTATCCAGTTCGAGACGCTTTTCACCGACGGACTCTACCTCGAAATGGGTGCACACGCCGTCCGTCTGGCCATGAAGATCAAACGCGCATTCCGCGACAAGGGTTACGAGGTGTATATGGATTCGCCGACCAACCAACAATTCTTCCGCCTCGAAAACACGCAAATGGATCGCCTCGCGCGTGAAGTCAGTTTCGAAAAATGGGGAACGCGCGGCGCAACACACACCGTCATCCGCATCGTGACGAGTTGGGCAACCCGCGAAGAGGATGTCGATCGGCTCATCTCGCTGCTCTAAACCCAAAAAGCATCACTTCCAAAAGAAGTGATGCTTTTTTATGCCTTTCCCGGATTTTTCTATCGGATCATCAACGCGGACAGACGCTCCAGCCACCTGCGATCGACCTCATCGAACGTATTGAGTTTTTCGCTGTCGATGTCCAACACTCCGACCACTTCATCCCCGCGTTTGAGCGGCACAACGATCTCCGAACGCGACAGACTGCTGCACGCGATGTGTCCCGGAAAAAGATCCACATCGGGAACAATGAGGGTATGACCTTCCGCCCATGCCGAACCGCACACGCCGCGCCCCTTGCGGATTCGGGTGCAGGCCAGAGGGCCTTGGAAGGGGCCCAGCACCAATTCGCCCTCCAGCACGCGGTAAAAACCGACCCACCAGAAACCAAATGTATCTTTCAGGCATGCCGCCACATTGGCCATATTGGCAATTTCGTCCTGCTCCGCCCCGACAAGCGATTCGAGTTGCGGAAGAAGTGTCGCATAGCGTTCCTGTTTGGAATCACCTTTTATAATCAGATTCTCTGCCATAATTTTTCTTTGCATTATCCGGACAACAAATATAGAAATTTGTCCGATCATAAAGAAAAATTACTCCGTCCAAATTTTTTTCCGCACTCCGTTTTCCCCCAAAAAGGGACTTCGGGTTTGTCTTTTGTTCGTATTTTGCACACCTTTTTGTCTAAAATTCAGGAACAAAACGACAAGTCCTCCAATTTATTAAATTATTTTAATCAAATCATCCCGCACTTATTCTTACTCTTTACAGGAAATATGTTGGAAATTCCGAAAAATTTATGTAATCTTGTATAACAATTAACCACCTATTACGTTATATGATATGGGAAAAATAACAAGTGTATTTAGTATTCTTGCAACAAGAAAATTCTGGGTCGAACTGTTGATCATGACATTCGGCATGCTGATTGCCGGTACGGCAGTCTATTATTTTTTAGTACCGAGCAACCTGATCGTCGGTAGTGTGACCGGTTTGTCGATGGTCTTGTGTAATCTGTCCGAATCCATTTTCGGCGTTCCTCTTGCTCTTTCCACCATCGTATTCAGCATTAACCTTGTGCTTTTGGTCGCCGCCTATTTCCTTGTAGGCAAAGAGTTCGGAGCCAAGACCGTCTATACGGCACTGATCCTCGGCCCGATCCTGAAAGTACTTGAAACCTATTTCCCTTATACCGAATTTTTGGCCAAAGATGCCAACGGCAATCTGATGACCTCCGTCATGGGCGATCCGTGGCTGGATCTTCTGGTATTCGTCATTATTCTGAGTGCCTCACAGGCCATCCTCTTCAAAATCAACGCCTCGACCGGCGGTCTGGATATCCTCGGCAAGATCATCAACAAATACCTCCACTTCGACATCGGTGTGTCGGTATCGGTTGCAGGAGCCATGATCTGCTGTACGGCATTCGCCATGAACCCCTTCAACCTTGTGGTCTTGGGTCTTTTAGGTACTTGGATCAACGGTCTTGTCATCGACTACTTCACGGCAGGTCTGAACCGCAAAAAACGCGTACACATCATCTCGAAACACAACGACGAATTGCGCAAGTTCGTCATTGAAAACCTCAAACGCGGCTGTACTCTCTTTGAGGTGACGGGCGGTTACAGCAACGAGAAGAAAATCGAGTTGGAAGTCCTGCTTACAACCGACGAATTTTCTGCCTTGATGAACTACATCAACAACCACGATATCGACGCCTTCATCACCGCCGACAGCATTTCCGAGGTTTACGGCATCTGGGCCAGCAAGAACCGCAAGGAAGTATCCCGCGCAAAACTTTAATCCGAAAACCCCTATAAACAACATGCTGCATTGCGATCCGTCCTTCGGGAATGGGTCGCAATGTATTTTTATGCCCATACAAAAAATCGGGACGACCCAAAGGTCATCCCGATCCTACAAACAAAACCTATTACGAATTAGAAATCAATCATTCTCTCCTTAAAAATCAATTCTCTCTCCCTCGTAAAGTGCCGTGTAGAGTTTCACGAAGTCCTCGACCGAAGTCTTGCGGGGGTTGAACGAGGTGCAGACATCCTGAAATGCGTGCTCGGCCATGCGGTTTACCTCCTTCATCCAAGCCTCCTTCTCGATGCCGTACTCGCGGATCGATGCGGGGACATTAATATCTTTCTTCAGATTCTCGACAGCCGTTACGAAATCCTCTGTCGTCTCGCCACCAATCAATTTCGCAAGGTCGGCATAACGATCCGTGACCTTAGCATTGAAACGCATCACAAGGGGCAGAGCCAGTGCGTTTGCGCGACCGTGGGGAATACCGAATACACCGCCCATCTGGTGAGCCATCGAGTGGACGATACCCAGCCACGAGTTCGTGAAGGCAAAACCTGCCAGTGCCGAAGCATCGTGCATGTTCTGACGAACCTCACCGTTCTGGGGGTCTTCGCAAGCCTTCTTCAGGTTGTCGAAAATCAGCGTGATCGAACCTTTGGCAAACGCATCGGCGTAGTTGTCGTCGATGTTCGATACGTAAGCCTCGATCGAGTGGGTCAGAGCATCCATACCCGTGTTGGCGGTCACGTGCGCAGGCATCGACTTGCAGAGGTCGCCATCAACGATGGCCACATCGGGCTGCAACTCGTGCGATGCGAGGGGATATTTCACGTCTTTCTCGCGGTCGGTGATTACGGCCAGCGAAGTGGTCTCGGTACCCGTACCGCTCGTCGAGGGGATTGCCACGAAACGAGCCTTGTTACGCAGGGTGGGGATGCCGAAAGGCTTTGCCATCTGCTCAAAGGTGATGTCGGGATATTCGTAGATCACCCACATGGCTTTCGCCGCGTCGATGGCCGACGTACCGCCCAGACCGATGATCCAATCGGGCTGACACTCCGTCATGAAAGCCGCACCCTTGCGTACGGTGTCGATCGAAGGATCGGCCTCAACGCCGTCAAATACCTTGCAGGCCATGCCCATCCCGGTGAGGATGTCCTCGCAACGCTTCAGCGTGCCGTTCTTTACGACCGAACCCTTACCGGTGATGATCACCGCCATTTTGCCGGAGATGTTCTTCAACTCCTCCATCGAACCGTTTCCGTGGTACAACGCGCCGGAACCATATAACTTTGCCATAGTATAATTTTTTAGTGTGTTAGATACTCTTGTCGTTTGACGCTGCAAAAGTAGTAAGCACACTCCACGGCGCAGTTATAAAATTCTGCCGAAAAATTATAGATTTGAAACCGCCCCCGATTTTTTTCCGTTCATACCCTCCTTCAGACGATTTTTCAGGGCAAGGGGCGTCTGCCCGAATTTCTGTTCAATGTATTTGTTCAGAGCCGATTGTGACGAGAATCCGAATTGGAAGGCGATCTCCTTGAAGGTCATGTCGTCCAAAGCCAACGCCTTTTTCAACTCCAACGACAGTTTTTCGTGGATGATCTCCAGAGGCGACTGCCCCGAATAGTGACGCGCCACGGCCGTCAGTTTCTTGACCGAGATACCCATCTGCCCGGCATATTGCTGCACCTTACGCTGCTCACGAAATTCGGCATCGACCTTTTCGCGGAAACGGATATATATAGAGGTATCCGTATCGTTCTGCGCCAGACGCTCCGAGTCGGGAAAGAAGTCGATGATCTTCAAAAGCAGGATTTTGATCATCAGTTTGACCTGCATCTTGCGGTCGGAGTTCAGATCGGCATAGAGCCGCTCGATCTTTCCGACAAATTCCATCATCTCGTCAAATACACCGGGATGCTCCTTCAGAGACAGGTAGTTGATCTTCCGCTGGAGGTCGATGTTGTAATCTTTCAACTCGTTACGCAACATTTCCAGACAGAAGATCGTCTGATCGAACATCACGATCGTGATCCGACAATCCGCATCGGGTTCCAGACGATGGATCTGATGCGGAAAGACAACCGACACGGATTTTTCACCCAGCGTATGCTCCCCGAAATCAATCTGCTGACGAGCCGTCCCCCGCTCGACAAGAATGATCTGGAAAAAATCGTGGCGGTGCGACCCCGAAAGTACATTTTCGGGCGAAAGGTGATGAATGTAAAAATTCAGGCACGGAGCCCCCGCCGTATAGTCCGTAAGTTGTTGATTCTGCTGTTCCATAGTGCAAATAATGTTCTCCGGACAAAGGTATAAAATTTGTGATTTACTTTTACAATCCCCGCGAATATATTAATTTCGCGGCAGAGAGATTTTCAATAAAACGAGATGGAAACAAAAGATATTCCCGTTCTGTTGCTTACGGGCTACCTCGGTAGCGGAAAAACAACTTTGATCAATCACATTTTATCCAACAGACAAGGCTTGAGATTTGCGGTCATCGTCAATGACATCGGCGAGGTGAACATCGACGCCGATCTGATCCAGCGTCAGGGCGTGGTCAGTTCGAAGGACGACAGCCTCGTGGCATTGCAGAATGGTTGTATTTGCTGCACACTGCGTACCGATCTGATCGACCAACTCTACCAGTTGATGAAAACCCGGTCGTTCGACTATATCCTCATCGAGGCGAGCGGTATCTGCGAACCCGAACCCATTGCCCAAACCATCTGCCAGATTCCCGATTTGGGCGGCGGCTACACCAAATACGGCATTTGCCGCATGGATGCCGTCGTGACGGTAGTCGATGCCCTGCGCATGCGCGACGAATTTGCTTCGGGACGCGCCCTCACGCGTGAGGATCTCCAAGAGGATGACATCGAGAATCTCCTGATCCGGCAAATCGAATTTTGCAATCTCGTTCTTCTGAACAAAGCCTCGGAGGTAAGCCCCGAAGAACGTACACGCATCCGCGAGATCATCCACACGCTCCAACCCACGGCCGAGATCATCGAGTGCGACTATGCCGACGTGGATCTCAACCTTTTGATCGACACCCACCACTTCAGTTTCCGACATGTGGCCACTTCGGCAGGATGGATCAAGGAGTTGAACCGCCCGATTGACGAAATCGAGGAGGAAGAGCACCACCATCACGAACATCACCACCATCATGACCACGACCACGGCGAAACGGAGGAATACGGCATTTCGACCTTCGTTTACTACCGACGCAAGCCGTTCGACATGAACAAATTCGACTATTTCATCGGCAACGAGTGCCCGATGAGCATCATCCGCTGCAAGGGCGTGTGTTATTTTGCCGACGAGCGCGATATGTCATACCTGTTCGAGCAGGCAGGCCAGCAGAAACTCTTAAGCCAAGCAGGAGCGTGGTATGCCGCCATGGATCCCACCAAACTCATGCTCATCATGCAGCAGGAGCCCGACCTTGTGAGCGAATGGGACGAGGAGTATGGCGACCGTATGCAGAAACTCGTGTTCATCGGTCAGAAGATGGATCGTGACGAAATCACCCGATTGTTGGACAACTGCCTTACGGAATAGCCCATGCCGAAACGAATTTTCACCCTTCTTTTTTTGCTTGCAACCCTTACGGCCGCGGCCGACGAAGGATGGATTTTGCGAGCCACGGACTACAAAGCCGACTATACGGGTGCCTCGGTGGCCAACGGTACACTGGGCATTCTTCCTTGGAAAGAGCCTTTCGAGGTGCGCCACGTGATTCTGAACCACGTATTCGAATACAGCAACGCGACCCGTGTAAACGGTGTTTTGCGCGGATTGAACCCTTTCCGCCTAAAGATGGAGGTCGATAACCGACCTTTGAGCGAGGAGATGATCTCCCAATGGGAGCAGTCGATTGATCTGAAACACGCCCACCACCGCACCGCCTTTACGGCCGATGATCGGGTGCGGGTAGCCTACTCGGTGACGGCTCTGCGCAATATGCCCTATGCGGGTATGATCGAGGTGGAAGTCGAAGCACGCGATCAGGTGACCCTGAAATTCACCAACCGCATCGACACCCCCGAAGGCGAATACCGGACACCCAAGTACCTCCGACAGGCACTTCTGGTCGATGGTCGCCCCATCCGCCTGTTGCGCACCGATGCCCAGACACGATTCGGTCGCTACGGCGTATCGGCGGCTTCTATGTTCCTCCACGACGAGGGATTCCAACTCTCGGACACGGACTCCGAGGCCACGCTTTCAATCTCCCTTCAAAAGGGCGAACGCCGCAAATTTGCGCTTGTCGGGGCGATCTGCACCTCGCGCGATTTCAGCGATCCGCGCAGCGAAGCCGAGCGTCAGATCATCTACATCGCCCACGAAACCACGGATCGCATCCTCGCAGCACACGATCGCGCATGGGAAGAATTGTGGCGGGGCGACATCCGTATCGAGGGCGATGACGAGGCACAGCGTACCGTACGTTTTGCGCTGTTCAACCTCTACGCCTCTTGCCGTGCGGGATCGGCCTTGAGCATCTCCCCCATGGGACTCTCCATGCAGGGCTATAACGGACACATCTTCTGGGATGCCGAATTGTGGATGTATCCCCCGCTGTTGCTGCTCAATCAGGAGATCGCCCGCTCGATGATCGACTACCGCACACGCCGCCTTGAACCCGCACGCCGTCGCGCCTTGTCGTACGGCTATCGGGGCGTGATGTTCCCGTGGGAATCCGACTGGTTCGGAGAGGAATCAACCCCCACGTGGGCAATTACGGGCCCTCTGGAGCACCACATCACCGCCGATGTGGCGATTGCGGCGTGGAATTACTACCGTGTGACGCGCGACGAGAAGTGGTTGCGCAAAGAGGGCTATCCCATGATGCGCGAGATCGCCGATTTCTGGATGAGCCGTGTCGAGCGCAATACAGACGGCACGTATTCGATTTCGGGCGTGGTCGGCGCGGACGAATACGCCAACAACGTGCGCGACAACGCATTCACGAACGGAGCGGCGAAGGAAGCACTCCGTGCGGCGGTCAAGGCCGCAAAGGTTTGTCGTGAGAAAGCCCCCAAAGCATGGTCGGAAGTGGCGGAGAAACTCCGCATTCTGACTTCCAAGGAGGGCATCACCCTCGAATATGAGGGCTACGACGGCGTGATGATCAAACAGGCCGATGTGAATCTGTTGGCTTATCCCTTGGGCGTGATCCGCGATCGGGAGCAGATCCTGCGCGACATGGAATACTACGACCGGAAGATCGACAAGGTGAACGGCCCTGCCATGACGTACAGCATTTTCACCGTGAACTACGCACGTCTGGGCATGGCCGAAGAGGCCGAGCAGATGTTCCGCCGCAGTTACCGCCCCAACCTGCGCCCGCCGTTCGGCGTGCTGGCCGAAACACCCACTTCGCACAATCCCTACTTCACGACCTGTGCGGGCGGTCTGTTGCAGGCCGTACTGAACGGATTCGGAGGTTTGGAACTGACCGACCGGGGCATCAAGCAGCGGCCTTCGGTTCTTCCGCCCTCGTGGCGTCGATTGACGATTACGGGCGTGGGACAGGAACGCAAGACCTACGTAATCGAATAAAAAAAGCGGAACTCCTTTTCGAAGAGTTCCGCTTTTTTATTTTTAATCACATCCTATTTCTTCCGCACACAGGCCGCAATGCCGGGTACGACAAAGAACAACCCGAACACCACGAACGCCCACCACGGCAGGGCAGCCAGACCGCTCGTATTCCCGTAGGCGTGCATCCCGCTCAACAGGTAATTCACACCGAAATAGGTCATCAGCACCGACAGGAACGAGAGTTGCGCCAAAAGGTTAAAACGCAGGTTGTTGCGCTTCTGTTCGAACCACCTCAGGTGCAACACGGCGGCATAGATCACGGCCGTGATCAATGCCCATGTCTCCTTGGGATCCCAACTCCAGTAGCGACCCCACGACTCGTTCGCCCACACTGCCCCCAAGAAAATACCGACCATCATCAGCGCAAGACCGATCATCAGTGCAAGTTCATTGACCATCGTAAGGCGGTTGATACGCTCTCCGATTTCAGAACGATTACGCGGCGAAACAAACGCCGACGCCAAAAGGTTCAGCGTGGAGATCATGCAGGCCAGTCCCAAGAATCCGTAGGAGATCATCAGCGTGGCGACATGGAACATCAGCCACGGCGATTTCAAGACGGGCACAAGGGGCGTAATCTGCGGATCCATCCAACTGAGCCCCGACACAAACAACACCACTCCGCCGAAAAGTATCGAGAGCGCGAAGGTCATGAAACTGCGTCGGACAAAACACAAACCCGCACCGACTGACACCCACGCAAGGAAGACCATCGTCTCGTAGGAATTGCTCCATGGTGCGTATCCCGAAATATACCAGCGAATACCCATGTTTGCGGCATGCAAAAGAAAAACAACGACCACGCCGACCGACAATATCCGGCGGGAAATGCACAATGGGGATGGTTCGCGGCGTCGGAACCATTTCACGAAGGTCAGCACCAGCAACAGCCCGCCGAAAATCAGATAGACCTGTTTGGCATGCCTCAGGAAATTGACCCGGTTGTACCGTGCCTCGGCTTCGATGCGGTCGGTTGCGATCTCCAATCCCGCGCGATGCTCCTGTTGATAGGTACGGATCTGCTCCAGCACGTGATCCGCCGCCGTCCAATCCGAAGCGATCAGTGCATTGCGGTAGGTACGAAACAGCGTGACGGTCTTCGTGGAATCCTCACGAGTCATCACACCGAGGTTGTCCCCCGGCGCCATCCAATGGTGTCCCTCGATATCGTCCGAACGGGGGAACAAGCGGATCAACTGCATGTTGAACAACTGATGCAGGAGATTGACCCGTTCGTCCAACTTCAGAAGTTCGCGGTCGAGAGCCGAACGCAGGGCGGGATTCTTCTGGTAAGCCTCCTCGACGGCTGCCCCCCAGCGGTAATGTCCCGCAGCATCGAACGCATCGCGGTAAGAGATCGCCTCGCGGCCGTCGGTGAATGTCGTGCTTAAAGCCTTATCCTCCACACGGATAATCGGCTGGTGCGCCCAAAGATTCGGTGCGGAAAGCACGCCCAAAAGGAACTGATCCGAATCCAGATCCGACACGGATTTCTCAAGTTGGAGTTTTCGCGCCAACTCCGACGAGAACGTATTTACGGGGATGATTCGTCCGTCCATCGACTGCATCGGGAGGTTGCCGAATCGCTCGGCATGGTCGCGGTCGATCACACGGTAAGGATCGACGGTTTGCGCCTCGACACCCGTTGCCGACAGGAGCAATACGCCCACCGCCACGGCTTTCAACTGACGACTCAAACGGCGGAAACGTGCATTTTTGCTCACAAAGCATCCCGCCAGACCGAAAAACAGGATCAGATAGCCCGTATAGGTGATGCGTCGTCCCGTCACATCATAACTTACCGACAAGATACTGCCGCCTTCGTCCGAATCGTACGAAGCCTGAAAGAAACGATACCCTTCGAAATCGAGCACATGGTTCATATAGACCTTCTGCTCGAAAGTCTTGTCCCCGTGGCTGATTTTCAACGTACTTTCAAACGACGAAGGACTCTGCGATCCGGGGTAACGCACCAACTCGAAGTCCAAGAGTTCCACCTCGAACGGAAGCATCTCCTCGTGCATCGCACCGCCGTCCCGCACCAGCATACGATCCGTACGCTCCCCCTCGCGCAACGACACGATGCCCTCGCGCGAAAAGAAATGCGTGACGGTGGCACCGATCAGGATGATGACAAATGCCCCGTGCACCAGCACATAAGGCCATCGGCGCACCGTCCACAAACGGCGGTGCAGCGTCAGAGCCACGAAATTGGCCACCATTGCCACGTGCAGCAACAAAAACAGCGGTGAATAATAGATCAGCGTCTTGGCCACCGGCGTGGAGTAGAATTTCTCCACCACCGTGGCGACGGCCATCAGAAGTGCATAAAGACCCATCAGCAGGACGGCACTGCGCGACGAGCGTAAGAATCGAATTACTCTTTCAAGCATCGGATGATTTTTTTGATGATTTTGACAATTTTCTTACGTTTCCAGACAATCACCCCACCCACCGGAATCATCAAAACAAGGAATACGATACCCAAGAATTTAATCCACGAGATCAGGACATTGTTTTCACGCAGCAGACCGCCGTGTGCCTCTTCGGTTGCGAAGTTCAGACTGGCCACCTCGGCGATCTTGCCCAGCATGGCAATCGGGATCGACCCGTCGGGAATATCCTGATGACAGGCGATACAGGTATTGCCGCGCGAAAGTGCATCGCGCTGCTCCCCGGTCAGCGGCATCGACGTCGGCCAGTGGGTGTCGATGGTCTGTCGCTGTTCGCCCCGCTCGGAGAGAAGTTGCATGAAGTCGTGATGCAGACCGCGGATCGCCTGAATCTGCGCACGGGTGTGACGGCTGATGTTCTCGCCCATCACATCGACCACGTCGGCATAACGCGCCTTTTCGGGATCGGCATCGTAACGACCGTTGTCGATACCCAGCCCCATCGCCGCGGTATTGCCGTGACAGTCGGCACACTCGCGCGATTCACGCGATACGGTGTGCGGCTGAAGCGGGGCAAGTTCCATGGCGTGGTAGCCCTTCTCGGTCTTCGGGGCACGGTTCCAGCACACCACCCGACCGTTGCGGTCGATGACCGTGCTGACGACCTGCAAAACGCCCGTCAGCGGAGAGACACGACCCTCGCCGTTGATACCCAGCGGAGGATTTTCCCAACGGATATGGCTGTAATCGCCCGCAACCTCCACGCCATCCTGCATCACGTGCTGCCCGCGATAGTCGGCCGTCGTGCCGTCCTCGAAGACCTTCTCGGCCGAGGCCAGCCAGTCGATCGACTTCTGACGATAGTCGATCACGTTCTTATAGCCGTAGTATTGCGGTGCCCACGTCGAGTGGCAGGCATAGCACTCCAACGTCTCCATGTGGCGAGACACACCCACCATCGCAACCTGTGCCTTGGCGGGGTTCTTCCACTTTTTGTCGCGCGTCATGTTCTTCAGAACGGACACCTCGAAATCGTGTCCGCTCTCCGAATGGACGATCACCTTATCGCCCCGGCGCACCACATTACCCAGCGCATTGCCGCGTGCCGACAGCAGATAGCCGTCCTCGCGCGGATAGACCATACCGAATTTCTTGGTCACCTCCATCGGTTCGTCCGCCACGCCGCGTGCAAGCGTCATGTCGAGTTTACGGCCGAACTCATCGCCGTAACCCAACGGCAACTCCCACGGGTAGTGGGTCGGCGTACCGTGACAGTCGGCGCACTCGATCTCGATCGTGGCGAGGGTTGTCGCATTGAGGTTACCGTTGCCGTGCATGGCGTTGGTCGTATGGCAATCCTGACACAGAAGCCCCATCACCGTACGGCCGTCCTTCTCGATGCGGTGGTGCGCATCGTTGCGGATGTATTTAAATACGTAACCCGCATTCTTCTGTTGCGGTTGTCCGTTTTCATCGAACGGGCCCCGGTTGTCGGAGTGTCCCAGTGCCATCAAGCCCTGATAAGCGTGACCGATACGGCGTCCCGCGGCATGGCAGGCGGCACAGGTCGAAACCTGCACACCCGAAATCGTATGTCCGTTGATCGTTATCGAAGACTTGCGCGACCCCTGCATCGAGTGCACCATGAGGTGTCCCGGACGCGAAGTCGAAATCGACGGATCGCCACCCTCGTAGTAACCCTCATTCGAGTAAACGCTGTGGCAGGCCGCACAACCCATACCGCGATAGTGACCGCGATCCTGCATACCCTTGCTGCTCAAGTGGCAAGCGTTGCAGTTACGCAGGTAGGAGAACGCCGCCTGTTCGGGCAGGCTCTTCAGTTTGTCGTGTGCCGTTTGCGGGATCTGCTTCAACTCTTGGGGATACTGACCGGGGAACCGGGCAGCCATCTCGCGCATATAGGCCTTATAGGCATCCGATCCGAAACGAGGTTCCGGTCCGTCGGGATCGTCCTCGGCGTGATCGGCATAGACATGATCGTAGGTCGAGGTCTGGTGGCCGAAACTCCACGTGATGGCCTTCATCTTACCCGCATCGGTATTCATCAGCGAACGATGCACGTTATAAGTATGGTCGGCGTGGCACTCGCCGCAGGTATTCTCATTGACCTGCAAAGCACCCGGCACGGGCGTAAATGCCTTGAGTTTATGACCTTTAGGCACGCCGCGGTGCGCACGATCCCTATCACCCGTTTCGGAGGGATTGCCGCCGTGACATACGACACAGCCGTTGGGATCGCCCATTTCGGCACCCCGTTCCAAAATCTGGCGCATCATCTCCGACGAGAGCGGACGCGCAGGTTCGATGCCCTGATGACACTTCAGGCAGTATTGTCCCTCGGCGGGGAACTTTACCTGTTCCATTTGCGAAATGTCGGGATGCCCTTCGGGAAGGGCAGGCGGTGCATTCGACGAATTTCCGGCCGTCAATTGCCAGAAATCGAAATAATAGTTTCCCGTAAAGCCCGCAATACCCACTGCGGCCAATATCAGAAAACCATTGATTAAACGTCGCCAAGTGTGATTCATAAAAATTCCAATTAATCGTTTTAAGGTAAAATATTCCAATTATTATACAAATATGGCGACTTTTGCCCATATTTCAAATCTTAAAAAAGAGATGCCGAAAAATTTTATTGTTCCCTGTTTCACAATAAGATTTCGACATACACAAAACTTACAAGCAATAGACAGTTTTTCTTTCCGCCAAACGCTGCGCCTCAGCAAACAAGATCGACACCGAATTTCATTCGTCAATTCGTTGCATCGGCCTGTTCCGCATCAACTTCGGAGAAGGAGAAAGGATCAGACGCCCTCTCTACGGGGTCGGATCGTTAGCGGAACTTCATCTCGTGCAACAAATCCCCCGCCCCCGCATAATGTTCGATGCACCACATCACAAACCGAATATCGACACACACCGTGCGCGCCAGTTCGGGATGGAAGTAGAGATCGACGGCCATGGATTCGCGGTTGCCGTCGAATGCAAGACCGATCAGACGACCTTTCGCATCGAGTACGGGGCTGCCCGAATTGCCGCCCGTGATGTCGTTGTTCGTGAGAAAATTAACCGTCATCTTATCGTGATCGCCCCATCTTCCCCACGCACGGCGGGCAATCAGTCCGCGAAGAAGCGAATCGACCTGATATTCGTGACGGGCGGAATCGTATTTTTCAAGATACCCGCAAACAGTCGATCGGCAGTCGTATATAACGCCGTCACGCGGCACAAGACCGCCCACACGACCGTAAGTAAGACGCATCGTGGAGTTTGCATCGGGATATTGGGGAATGTCCTGCGCCTGACGGAAGGCATAAAGTGCATGGGTATAAGCCTTCTCGCAGGCATGCAAACTTTCTCCTGCCTTGCGTTCGGCACGGTTCACCGCTCCCGTAAAGCGGGGAATGCTGACCGAACGTGCCAGCATCACCAAAGGATCGGACTCGACCTCCCCGATCGGACGATCCTCGCCGAAGTACTCTCTGAATCGGTCGGCATCACTACAAAACGAGCGGTCGAACGCATCCTCCGCCATTTGTGCGGCATTGCCCCCGAAGCGGTCGAACATCTGTTGCATCCCCTCGCCCCACATCTCGCGCGATACGTTCTTGGTGAAAACATTCACCATATTGACAAACAATTCCCGGTCGGTTCGGGCATCATAATTCCTGACGAAATGTCCGAACGACACCAATTTCCGAATCTCGTCCGACGAAACCGACACCGGCGGAGTTTTCAGACGGCGGAGTTTGGCAAGGTACACCCCTACACGATTGGCAGTCAGCAAGGCCTCACTCGGTCCCAACCACGCCTCGCGCAGGTAGTTCAGATCACGCTCGGCATCGCGGCGGGTGGCATAGCCTTGGCGCAGGTGTTCCAGCAGTCCCCGACTTTTCGGATTGTTCGTTTCGATCCACTTTTCGAGGGTTCGTTCCTCCTCACGGCGCAGATCGGAGACCTTATAGCGTCCGAGGCACACGTTCTCCCACTTGACCAGATCGGCGAAATTGCTCAGCGAGAAAAACGCATCGGAATATTTCAGGCGGATCTCTTCACTACGCTGCATATTGCGGCGGATGATGTCCATACGCTGATGGCGGTTGGCCACGACGATCGGATTTTTGAGCGTTTCACGCTCTTCAATCTCATAGGAGGAGGCATAGCGGTTCGTGCGTCCCGGAAAACCGATAACCATCGTAAAATCGCCCTCCCGAATCCCGCGGGTCGAGATTTCAAGTATCTTTTCGGGATGCAGAGGCACGTTCTCCGCAGAATAATCCGCCGGACGACCCTTGCGGTCGGCATAAACGCGGTAGAGGGCAAAATCGCCCTTATGTTGCGGCCATCCCCAATTGTCGTATTCGCCGCCGAACGCTCCGATACGCCGGGGAGGAACGCCCACCAGACGCACATCACGATAAACCTCATAGAAATACATATAGAACTTCAATCCGCTCCACATCGAAACGCACGACACCTCAAGGTCGGTTTTTCCGGCATAACGGCGTTCGAGTTCCACATACAGACGGCGCATCGACATCGGCCCCCAATGCCCCTCGCGTTTCATCTCCTCGCGCAGAGCATCGGCCTCCGAAGTCACCTCCTCGACCCTTCTTAAGAACGAGACCGTTTTTCCTCTGATGGGGATCTCCTCTGCACGCGAGCGTGCCCAGAAGCCCTCCTCCAAATAGTTATGCGTCAGGGTCGATACGGCGCAGATGTCGCCGTAAGCCACATGGTGGTTCGTGATCATGAGCCCGTCACGGGAGATCATACTGCCCGTACCCGTTCCGCCGTCGATCGCCACCACGGCATCCGACAATGCCCCGCCCTGCGGGTTATAGATTTTCGAGAGCGGGAGTTTCAGTCCTGCCAGTCGCATTTGGTGTTCCACGACCGACAGTTGCTGGATCATCCACATGCCCTCATCGGCTCTCACGCTTTGCACGAAAGCCAGTGTCACAAGAACAAACAAATATACGATTCGTTTCATATCGCAAAGATAGAAAATCGGGTGGAGAAGAAAAACCCCTCCACCCGAAAAACGCGGTGCATCCATCGTTTTACACGAAAAAAAACGACAGAGTGCACCACGGCACCCCATCGTTACAAAACCTTTGATTCAGGCTCGATTATTTTGCGTCCTTGATACAACGAACGGCAACACCGTTCTTGTAATTGTTGTAAGCAACGTGCAGACGACCATCGTCAGCATATTTGGCAATCATCGAAGTCATCAGACCGAAGAATTGCATGTTCGTGCTGGTTTTGCCGACATGCGTTTTGTAATAGGTCGAGCACATATAGTAAGTCAGACCGGGGAGACCGTCCGAAGCGACAACCTTCTGGTAATTACCTACAGCCGTTTCAGACGACGATTTGAAACGGGTACCCGGACGCGCAATGTTCCAACCTGCTTTATTAACGGACGAGTGGCGTGCGCCTTTCCAATCCTCATCATAGAACGGAGCGTTCGGATTCGTGTATTCGTTTCCGTCTTTGTCCTTCTGAACATAACCGAACAAGTCACCATACTCCTTGCTGGTCGGGATGTGCCAACCCTTCGGGCAGATACCCTGTGCACCCTCAAACGTACGGGCATTCTCGTCGGTGATCGGCTGACCGCCGTTCAATGCAATCTCGTGATCGTAGAGATAACCTACCTTGGCTACGGCAGCGGCATCGGTATCGGCGATGCAGACCGCATTCTCTACATGGTAAGGATACCACATGTGTGCATCCTTGATGGGATCGGACGAAACCGTCACCCCGGCGGGAACATAACGCAGATTCTCGGTCATCCAAACACGACCATCAGCAAACTTCTTGATATTATACTTCTCACCGTGATAGATGAAATGATCGGCGAACTCTTGGAAGTCTTCTTCGGGCTGAGGTTCGGGATTTACGGGCTGATCGGGTTCCAGCGTACCGTTGTCCGTCCAATCCTGAATATCACCCGACATCACGATGTCGATCTTGTCGGGCAATACGTCAATGGTTACGACATACTGACCGTTCTTCAACTCCACCTGTTTGTAAGTCTGCACCATCTCTTTCTCCGTACCGTTGAATGCAATCGTAACAGCCATCTGCAATTTTACGTTCTGCGGAACAACGATGGCGGCAAAGTTCAACTGCCCGCCCTGAGCGGCTACCTTCTTGGCGATCACATCCTGAGTGGCAACACCCTCTTTGACGGCGATCGTCTTCGTGGCGAAATCGACCGCGGCAGTGGGAACCGTTCCCTTGAAAGTTACCGACTTGATCTCACCGTAACTCTTATTGTTTATGTTTACGACCAACTTGGTCAGCATGTGCTTGAACGGAAGGATAACCTGACGGTCGGTCGGAAAGACACCCTCCTTGAAGCCCATCATCAGATCGGATGCCGTGTAGTTCGTGGCAACCGACTGATCGGACTTCACCGTAAATTCGGCGGGAAGTGTTGCCGTGTAAGGATAGTAAGCAACGAGGTTCGATTTCAAACCGGCATCCTCATACCACAACATCTCCGATTCGGCCTTGAACTGCGTACCGTCGAATACGAGTTTGCCGTTGCGGAGGTATTCCGACTGGTCATCGGCCATCTTGATATTCAAACCGATGGCATCACCCTTCTCGAAGTCGATGTCCGTTGCACGGGTATCAATTGTCTCGCCCATCTTCATGATGACAGGATCAATCACGATGTTACGACGACCGTCGAAGCCGCCGTTCACCAGATCTTCGTCATTCGAACATGCAGTCGCAAACATTGCGGTGCATGCTGCCAAAATCCATAATTTTTTCATAGTGTTATTAGAATTAGTTAAAAGTTGTATCCCACACTCAACACGGCACGAATCCGATTGGGCTGTGCCACATATCGCAAATCAAAACCGTGTTCGTATACTGCCGAAATATCGACATAAAAATGATGTATGTTGCGTCGTACGCCAAGGCTCAAATTCAAGCGCGTTGCCGTCAGGTATTCGTTCATATAATTGTAATAGTCGGTAAGTTGCACGGGGTATTCGCCGGTTTCGAGATCCGAATCGGCCTCAAAAGCCGACTCCTCGAAATCTCCCTTACGCAGGTGTATTCCACCGTCCAACTCCCATTTACCCAAATGGAACAGGGCATCGCCGCCGAACACAAATTCGTCCATCTGCTGCTCCTTGACGCGGGGGAAATAGAGGGTCGATTGTCGGTCGGTACGTCGCCATCCGAAATCGGCACGCATATTCCAGCAATCGGTTTTATGAAATTCGTATTCCAAGTTCAAATTCGATTCGCGCGAAGAGAAAATCGGGGTTTTGCCGTAGTAAATCGTCGTGGTGATGCCATCGATGGTCTCGCGCGTGAAAATGTTCTCGCTGTTATCGAGTTTCGTCCACGAATAATTCAAACGCAGAGCGTGACCGGATTTGATCTGCCACGAAAGGTTCGCGCCGAAATCGGTCGCCTCGTAATCGTGCCAAAAAAGTCCCTTTTCGCCCGTCTCACCCGTACGGCGGGCAAGCGTAACCTCACCAAACAAGGTCTCATACTGCAATTGGATGCCTGCGCCGTGGCTCTGTTCGCCGACAGGGAATCCGGAAATTCCCGAACCCGTCTCATCGAGGTGGGTTCCGTTGCCGTTCCAGCGTTCCAGCACACCGAACGAAAGCCCCTTGTCGAAGAAAGCCTCGTACGACTCGGCCGAAGTTCCGATCTCTTTGGCACTGACCCGTTCGTTGTTTTTACGGTAAATATAGGCGACACCCGCACACCACACTCCCTTATGAAAGAGCAACCCGGGCATCACCTCCAGATCGAGGCGCGTATTGCGATGGCGCAAGTCCTTGCGCTTGGCAAGGTTCGTCGCCTCGAAATTGATGCGTGCGCCCAAGTCCCAGTTTTCGGACAATACCGTCGAAACGGCACCCGAAAAGGCATAATTCTCGCGGATCTTGCGACCGGGCGTAAACTCCAGCACATCGACGGGATAACACCCCGGACGGACAAACATCGAACCGCACATGTCTCTGCCGTCGAAATAGTCGTAACTGAAACTGCCCGCAAACGACAGGCGGTTGAAGTGGCGGATCGAAGCCGTGCGTGCGCCGATCATCCAACTGCTTTCCGATGACGAATAATCCGTCATGCCTCCGTTCTCCTTGACGAAATGGATGTCGGCATACGAATTTGAAACCGTATCGCGGCGAATGCCCGCCGCGTTCAGACTCCGATTCCACGGGTTGTGTCGCTCCACATAGTCGAAACGATCCTGTGCAACGGCCGTCGAAGCGGAGAAAACCAGCAATAAAAGCAGAATGCGTTTCATGGTCTATTGGTGCAATGAAGCAGTTTTACGTTCATAGAAATCATCGGCAGAATTATTCGTGTCGCAGTAAACCTCATACCCCGCAACTTCCGATGCCACCTCGTCCAGATGACGGTGCAACGAATAACCCAAGCCGGGTCCCGTGAAGAAAATCGGGTTGGCATCGACCTCAGGAGAAAGGCGTTTGTTGTTCTTAATACTATAAAAGACTTCCATTCCGTCCAAGACCCACTCCCAAGGGATCTTGACACACTGCGACGAACCGCCCGGAGCGATCGCCAGCGAGCGACTGTCATCGGCAATGTAGGCATCGAGGTCGAACAAGGGATCATCGGGGCGGAAAATCAGGATGGCAGGCGACTGGATTGCAACGGTATAGGCATTGGCCTTACCCGTCTTTTTCAGCACCTTGAGGATATGCGCATCCTGAATATTTTTACCGGGCGTGATATGTTGTTTTTCGTTAGAATAATGCAGACGGCTGTGACAAACGAAGTATTCGCTCTTGTCGAGGTTCACCGACAAGGGGAACTCCTTCGTATAGTCGATCGCCCCTTTGATCACCAGCACGGCATCTTCACCCGGAGCCAGCGGGAACTCCTGTCCCGAACCGGGAAAACGCCACACGGCCTCGACGATCGGAACAAACTCCTGAAATTTAAGGTTGCCATCGGCATCCTTTTCAACCCATGTATTCAGATTCGATGCCGAGGTGTAGGGGTCGGCACATCCGAAACACAGGCCGTCGAGGTACTGCACTTTGTTGTCGTTATTGTGGATGATGAGGTATTGGTCGTTGATCAGACGTCCCTCCAGCGGGGTTTTGGGACAGCCGCCGAAATAAGCCTCCCTGATCACCAAGGTCGAGGGGAAAAGGTGGATCAGAGGAATCGTCACCGAGAGATCCTCCCCGCCCGTAAGTTGCACCTGCTCGATCACTCCGTTGAAGCGGTCGCCCGTTGCCGTCCGATCGGACAACGAAATACGATAAAGACCTTTCGGCATGCGAAACCGGGCCACTCCGCCGCGGTCGGTCGCAGCCACATATTCGTTGCGGGAGGTCATATCGCGTGCCATGATGCGGACGCCTTCACGAAGGCAGCCGGCATACTCTTCGGGGTAGTTCAGCCGAACGGTCAGTTCGCGCAAGATGCCGTCATAGGGCGCATCCTCCAACGAGGAGCAACCCGCAAGGCTCAAAAGTGCAAACAAAAGGATGGTTATCTTTTTCATGGTTTCTTACGATTAAAATTTCACGCGCATCGTCAATCCGTAATAGAACTCCGGTGTAAAGATCGCACCGACACCTCCGCGGTAAGGGCGGACATATTTACGCGCATTGGTAAAGTTATTGGCATAGAACGACACCGACACATGATTGCCGATCTCCTTCGTGATGCTCAAATTGGCCGAAAAATAGGGGTCGTAATCGTGCAGCCGATATTGGTGGGCATTCGTCGAGCGCAACATCATGCTCGCAAAACGCGGATCGTTCTTCTCGGCATCGGTAAAGGGATGGCGCACGCCGTCCAGATCGAGGTAAGCGATCGGCCACATTGCCGTGTAGCTGTTGCCGTCATATATGCTGCCGCCCGTAGGTTTGCCGCTCTTCTCATCCACGTTGAAGGCATACTCTTTACCCCGATATTCCGAGAGATTCTGCCGGCGGTGCAGAAGTGATGCCTCCAGACGCAACGACACGATCAGACGGATCATCGGGATGTGGGTTGTTGCCGTAAGGTTCATATTCAGTCGTTTGGTCTCCTGTCCGTTATAGGTTGTCGCCCGACCTCCTCCGTTGTCGGGATAGATCCCGACATAGGGGTACGACCGGTCTCCCGTATAGATCTCCATGAGATATTGCGACTCGCCCGTATTGACATATTTCGTACAGATGAACGCACCATCCATGCGAAGTTCCGTGCGGATGGGATTGATCATCGGGAAATTCAGGACAAACTCCAAACCTTTACGATCAATGGGCGATCCGTTCGTCTCGATTGATGTACGGGCAAACGAACGCACCTCGCTCGACGGGAGCATCTCCCAAGCCGAATCAGGATCGGCGGCATCGCGAATGAAAATATCGCCCGTTGCAGGATCGGCCTTAAATGCCGGATTTGCGGGCATCGTCATATTTTTCGGCAGTTGAGACTTGCGATACGAGAACGGATCGTAAGCCGACTGTACCGTGAACGGACGGGTCGTGCGGTTGAAAAACGCCACGAGAGACATCGAAAATTCGCCCCAACGCAAATCGACACCCACCTCGGCATTGCGGTTACGCTGCCAGCGCAGGTCGGGATTGAAGCGCATCGAATAGGGTTCGGTATAATAAATATAAGTCCCGGTATCGCCGTGACGCCTCTCAAATGCCGAAAAATCGCGGTACTGGGGTTCGGGACAGAGGACACCGAGGTTCGGCAATTTCTCCGTCAGACCCCAACCTCCACGAATCGAAATATGGTCATTGATGTTATACTTGAGATTAAAACGCGGCGAATAACTGTCCGTATTCTTATACTGCGTATTCTTGACCCATGTATTCTCGACACGGATGCCCGCCATGAGGTTCAGCGACCCCCTGCCCGCAGGCAGGGTCACGAGTTCCTCGACGTAGAATGCCAAGTTGTGCATGTAGGGAATATTCGTATAGGGATAGGGACGATAGCCGTTCGGGGCGAGTTTCGGATCGTCGTAATAAGCACCCTTTCCCACGTTCCCGTCAGCCCGCCATGCAAGTCCCGTCTTGGCACTGCTGCGCACATTGCCCCACGAACGAATCCACGAGGCTTTCACATCGGCGGCATAGTCGAGTTGTTTGGAATCGACATTGCGGAAGGTGAAGTAATTGGCGGGAAGAATATCGGCCACAAAGTAACCTTTTTCGGCTGCATGCACCGCCTGTGCTTTCGTACCCGGTGTGGGATGAAGGCATTCGCGATCGTATTTATCGGCATAGTTGATCGAGGCGCGGAAATCAATACTCGTAATCCACGGTTTGTTGATCTGCCATTTGAGAGCGGTGTTGGCACGCACCACATTATCGTGAGAACGACGCCACTCGCCATTCTCGGCATCGGGGTCATCCTCGGAATCCATACCGCCGATATTGCCCGTAACACCGAAATCGAAGCGCAACTTCTTAAGGAACGTATTGCGGTAGTTGAGCGAAATGCCCGTACGCGAGTAGGAAGTATAGGGCGAAACGGGTTCTTGGGCAGCCCGCGTATATTCCACGCTCGCATTCAGCACACCGCGATTCTCGTGCAGATCGAAACCTTTCGATGCAGAAAACTGCTTGGTGCGGGGATTGGTCATAAAAGTCACCATATAAGGGGTACGACCCTTGCGCGTATGGAGTTTGACCATACCCGACGAAATATCGCCATACTCGGCCGACGGAACGCCCGTGATGACCTCGACCGATGCGATATTGGTCGAAGCGATGTTACGTGTACCCACACCCGTCACGGCACCCATCGACGCATTGTTCGACAGACGCACGCCATCAACCTCGACAGCCGTACCGAACGCGGCATTCCCCGCAGACGAACCGCCGTCACGCAACGAAAAGGGATTTTCGTTCATCAGGTTGGGATTGACGGTCTTGCCACCGGGAAGAAGCGACGAAATGTCGGCCACATCGACCATCTGAAGATGATCCAGTGCCTGACTGCCGATCGTACGCGAAGTGGACATGGCATCGGTACGCTCCTTGGCCGTCACCACGACCCCCTCCAATCTAAGACTCTCTTCGTTCAGCAACAGCACAAGCGGCTGCATCTTTTCACGGATGAGGATCTCGCGTACCGACGACGCATAGCCGATACACGACACCCCGACGGCAACCGTTCCCGCCGGCACTTTTTCAAATTCGAAATTACCCTGTTTGTCGGCAATCGCCCAAAGTCCGTACTTGGGCAATTCGATAACGGCATCGGGAATCGGATGCTTGGTATTCTGCTCCAATACACGTCCCTTCAAACGCACCTCTTGCGCCAAAACAAAAAACGGCAGACAGATCAGACACAGAAGAAGTAAAATTTTTCTCATAGGCATTTATTTGTCGAACCACGGACACCGTCGAATTTATTTCGTCCCTATGGTACTGCCCGTCAGACACATAGACCACACAGAACGCGTCTAAGAGTCGATAACGAGTCCGGGTGACAGATTGCGTTCCACAATTCATCACAAAAGTATGGGCAATCCCACGGAATCACAATCCCAACATATAGGTATTTTCCGGGATAAAAAAGCAGTGCGGCTTTCTCCGTTTTCGGGAAAAGCCGCACCGCAAAATCCTATGTCCTGCTTTATCAGAATGCGTAGCCGAAGCCCAAATTGAGGTAGATCGGATACATATCAAATTTAATGGTCTCGAAACTCGGTTTGAAAATATCGCTCAAACCCCACGTAAGATCGGCCGAAACGATCAGGTGGCGGTAGGCTTTCCAGTTTACGCCCGCCTGCAAGCCGATCTGCACCGTGCGCAGGTGCTCCGAAAAGTCGTAGTAGGGACGATATTCACCCTCAGAGAATATTTTTTCACCCGTCGGGTCATAGTGACGCAGATAACCATCATACACATTACCCGAAAAATCGCCACTCGACTGGAACGATACGTAAGGACCAAATTGCAGACGAAGACGTCGGTTCACCTTATAGGTAGCCAGAACGGGAATCGTGAAGAGCGTCGAACGGTAGCGCGTACGCACCATACCCGTCCAATAACCTTCCATCAACTCACCTCCTTCACCAAAATAGGCCATACCATAGTTCTTCACACGGGCATGGGTCTCCATACCCTTATTCTCCATGCGAAGGCCGAGCATCACGCCCCACTTCTGCTTTTCGCCGAACCATTTGATCACATCGCCCTCAATCGAAATACACAATGTCGGCGAATAACTGTCGATCTCGCGGATCTCGCGCGGCAGGGGAAGGGGCGATGCACCACCGAGATTGATTCCCGCCTTCACCTCGTAGTGAAGACCCATGAGTGCCGAACGGATAATGCCGTACGAACGGTCTGTTTGTGCCTCTGCGCGGTTCACACCAAGAAGGGTCATCGCCGCCAGAAGGATTGAAAAGTATAGTTTCTTCATAATTATTCCATTTTAGGGTTCATATCGGCATACTCGACTGTCACCTCGTCGATCCAAAGCGTGCTGCCTGGTGCACCCGAGAACGTGTCGCCGTTGATACTCGACGTGAAGACCAATGCAAATTTGTATTTGTCGTGGATGAGTTTCTCGAGATCGATCTTCATGCCGTCGCGCGGCTCGAGCTTCAAGTCAAACTCCGTCCACTGATCCGTTTCGAAACACTGTGCGGGATCAATACGGCCGAACCTGCACACCGACTTGCGGAAAGCATCCGTCGAAGGATCCATATAGTTCGTACCGTCCAGCGAGGGCATATCATCGCTACACTCGTAGAACACCGCCACGATGTTGAACAGGTCGCGTTTGCCGGGAACCTCCTTCATCTTACCCGGAGCCGTCTTATCCAGCTCGTAGAACGTATCACCCGACTTATACTTGAAGTGGCCCTTCACACGTACGGGGACCTTCCTCCATGCCATACCAAAACGGGTGGATTTCAGCGAATTGGTCAGGGCACTCGACACATCGAACGAACCGAGGAACAAGTTACCTGCGGCAATCGGCATATTGGCCATCGCACCGAACGAACCCGTCTCGCGGGTGGTCAGTTGCAAACATTTGCCCTCAAAACCGTAATCCGATTGGAGGGTCGGATAGTCCTTGTAGCTCTTGGCAACACCCGTAATAGCAAAGCCCGAATTACCGCTGCTCCACTGAAAATCAGAATCCTCCTCCGTAAAGGGGTCCTTATCATAAAACACCGTAAAAGGCACCCCTTTATTGCTACTCATACGCGCATGATCAAACGTAAAACGATCGGGAGTAGGAGGCACATTTTTACGCTCCACCACCGAAATGCAATAAACACGCGACCAGCAACGATCCTCGGAGGTTACCCTATAAAACTGCGGTTTAGTAAAATTGCGCACCGTACCGCTTGCCGGCTCTACCGTAGCACCCGCAGTAATAGTAAACGTAGGGGCAAGTGCCGTGCGATCAACCCCCTCTTGCACATCAAATTTAATAGGATAAACCGTCTCAACCTTTTGGGTCACAGTATCTACCACAGCATCATAAGGCTCGGATTTTTTATCGTCCGCCCTCCACTTCCACACGGGCTTGATCGCCTCGGGAAGCGTACAGGTCTCGATGTCACACTCGGTATTGAGTGCCTCTTCGCGAATGCACGAGGTCATCGCCAACAGAGCAACACAAAAAATAGTAAAAAATTTCTTGATCATAGTTCGAGAAAAATGGTTCTACTTCAAAAAAAATTCAGCCTCTAAATTAGATCCGACAAACCAAACCATCAAATTTATTCATTAAAAATCGCGCCTTTGCCCACGAACGGGCGGTTTTTCATCATCAAACAAACCCCGATTTTCAAGTTTCCCCTCTTCTCCGAATTTATTTTCGATGTAAGTCGTTCCGCTTTCGAGCGATAAATCGTATCTTTGCCCCATGACAAAATCAATCGAACTTTTCACCCGTTTGGGCGCGATGTTGCGCACCGCAGAGCACGATTCCTCGTGGCAGGAAGTCATCCGCAGGGCATGCCTTGGAAATCCGTGGTTCACGCCCCGCGAAATCGAGCGTGCGCTTCAGGCCATCGCCTGTGACATGCTCTCGGAGGAGAACCTCCGGGAATGGCTCTCCGCCTACACGCTGCCCGTGGCCGTGCCGCGTCAGGTTTTGGTCGTCATGGCCGGAAATATTCCGCTGGTCGGATTTTTCGACCTGTTGTGTGTCGTCGTAAGCGGTCACCGCTGTCTGGTCAAACCGTCGGGCAAGGATCATATTCTGACGGAGCACATCATCTCGCTGCTGCATCAGATCGACCCCGCGGTTGCCGTCGAACTTTACGACCGGACACAGCGCGTCGATGCCCTCATCGCCACGGGTTCGGACAATGCCGCCCGTTATTTCAGGACGCATTACGGTTCGATCCCTTCTCTGCTGCGCGGATCGCGTCAGTCGGTTGCCGTATTGGACGGCACGGAAACGGAAGAAGATTTGGCGGGACTTGCCGATGATATTTGGGCATATTCGGGTTTGGGGTGTCGCAACGTGTCGTTAATCTTTGCGCCCGAAGGCTATACGCCCAAGTTGGTAATGCCCGAAATGAATCCCAAATTCCGCAACAACCATCTTCAGAATCGCGCCTTGAAGCGCATGAACGGCATCCCGTTCGCAGATTTGGGGTGCGGCATGATGGTCGGGGGGGATCAGTTTCCGACAGCCTTGAGCGAATTGGTCATCTGTCATTATCGTTCGCCGGAGGAAGTCACGAAGTGGCTCGAAGAACACGACCATGAGTTGCAGTGCATCGTAAGTCGTGTGGTCGATCATCCGCGTTGTGTCGGATTCGGCCGTGCGCAGCGTCCCCGTCTTACCGACTACCCCGATGCCGCCGATGTGGTCGAATGGCTCTGCTCGCTGAAATAAATCTTCGGGGAAACCTTCGCAACCCGACGAAAAAGATTATCTTTGCAAACAACATTTTTAATTAAAAAACAAAATTACTATGTCGCTAATTTTCCGATTCCGCATGCTCAGCGACGAGAACGACAACTTCGTTCGTGACTATGAGGTAAGATACGATATGACCCTGCTCGAATTTCACAACTTCCTGTTGGAAGTCCTCGAATACGACCCCTGTATGGCATCGTTCTTCACGGCCGACCGCATGTGGGAAAAACAACGCGAATTTACGCTTATGGATATGGGTGACTCCGAAACGGGACTCCCCACCGAAAAGATGGAGAACGTATGTCTGGGACAGATCATACACAACCAGCGCGACCGTCTGATCTATCTGTTCGACATGCTCGGCGACCGTGCCTACTACCTCGAACTCACGGGTGCCTACAAGGAAGAACCCGGCAACTGCTACCCGCGCGAGATTTTTGCACGCGCCGAAGTACCCGACCAGTACGACCCCTCGAAAAACGTCACCGAAGAGAGCGAGGAGCAGTCGGCTTTTGAGGAGATGATGAGCGATTTCAACGAATTTGAAGGCGACGACAACTACGACGATGAGTATTAAACGTCTGGTGGTGATTGTCGGCCCCACGGGTTCGGGCAAGACCGATCTGAGCATCCGTCTTGCGTTGCACTACGGTGTACCGATTCTTTCGACCGACTCGCGTCAGGTTTACCGCGGCATGCCCATCGGCACGGCACAACCCACTGAAGAGGAGCAGCGTCTGGTCGAGCACCATTTCATCGCATCGCGCGATGTCACGGACGAGTTGAGTTCGGGACAATACGAAGTCGAAGCATCGGCGTGTCTCAAACGGCTTTTCCAGACCCACGACATGGTGATTGCCGCAGGCGGTTCGGGGCTTTATGTCAAGGCCTTATGCGAAGGGATGGATGATCTTCCGAAGGTGGATCCCGCCCTGCGCGAGCATCTGAACGAGCGTCTGGAACGCGAAGGCATCGACGCTTTGGCCGAAGAACTCCGCAAGGTCGATCCCGTCCACTACGAGGTGGTCGATCGCAAGAATCCGGCGCGCGTATTGCGTGCACTGGAGGTTTCACTTCAGACGGGACGTCCCTACTCGGAGCAACGCACGGGCGAGCGTCGCAAACGCGATTTTCAGATCATCAAAATCGGCATCACGATGCCGCGCGAGGAACTCTACGACCGCATCAACCGGCGTGTTGATCTGATGATGGAAGCGGGGCTGGAAGAGGAGGCACGCACGATGTATCCCCACCGCGAACTCAATGCGTTACGCACGGTCGGTTACCGCGAAATGTTCGATTATTTTGACGGGAAATGCACGCTTTCGGAGGCCGTGGAACTCATCAAACGCAACTCGCGCCACTACGCCAAACGCCAACTCACGTGGTTCGGGCGTGACGGGGAAATCCGATGGTTTTCGCCGAAGGACGAAAGCGCGATAATTCGCCATATAGATTTTTGTAAATAATATTTTTTTCCTATCTTTGTCGCGCTTATTCCAACGATAAAGCGGATGCTCGGATGGTGGAATCGGTAGACACGAGGGACTTAAAATCCCTTGACCAGTAATGGTTGTGCGGGTTCAAGTCCCGCTCCGAGTACATACAACACCATCATAAGGCCTGTAAATCAACTGATTGCAGGCCTTATATTTTTTTCAGAAAAAGACTTGCAGGAAACAGATACGGATCATAGATGTATAAAACAGGCAGAAAAGAATACAACACCTCCTATATTTTGAGTTATTTCATCCATTTATAGGAAAGCAGGATGCAGATATTATATAAATATCTGCCTTTCTCTAAAATTGAATTAACCATCAAATCTGAATAAGTCTCATCCTCCTGAAACAAAACAGGATTTTCTATAAATGTCGATTCATTCCCTTTTGCCCAGAAACCGACATTTTCAAATAAAATATTACTCTGTCTAAAAATACAGGTCGCCCAAGGAGGGTCTCTCAATTGCCGGAAAAGACGGATCTTGGGATCTTCCAATTCTTTTTTAGAATCTATAAAAGGTACATATTGCATAAAAAAAACGGAGAGACCCATTAAGTCTCTCCGCTCTATCATCGGGTGAAATCTGTCCGATTACAGATTCTCGTATTCGATTACAATCTGCATGTCGGCACCCATGGTTTCCATCTCGCTCCAACCGATCTTGGTGATGTAACCTTCGGCATCGGCCTCATAGGTGACATCAACGGGATTTCCCGACGTGTTGATGCTTGAGGGCAACATCTCCATTCTCGTACCGGTGCAACCGAGCAGAATGCCTGCCGTGAGGTCATATTTCTGACCTGCACCCTTACCGATGCTGCCGGCGGCATACTCGAAGAGTAACAAACCGGCATCAATACCTGCGGGATTGTTCTTCTGTGCGGCCTTGTCGAAGATAAACAGATCGGTCATGGGAGTCTCGAACAACTCATTTACCGAATTGCAAACTCCTTCGGGAGTATATTCCCAAGTACGGTTGTAAACCTTGTCGCCTGCACTCTTCTGCTTGGTGTAGGTACTCTCCTTGACGTTATTGTTCTCCAGCGTGAGAGCGAAACTCTTGATATCACCGTTAATGAGTTGCTCCTGATTGACACCACTGATGACATTCTTATCGAAAGTCATATTGTAGGTCATCACGACCTCTTCCATGGTATAGGACTCGCTCAAAACCGAAGGATAGCGATCCTCGGCCGAAGCATATTCATATACGGTCTGACGGATCGGCATCTGATCGGCACCCATCACGATGTTCAGCGTAATGCTCTTCGTGCGTTTTGCGGGCGCGGGAGCAATCACCTCCAACAGGTTCTTCCACACCAGATCGAGGAATCCTTTGGCGGCAAAAACAACCTTGTATTTACCGGCAACAACCTCGGCGGGCAACGTACAACTCAAACCCGAAGCAGTGGGGGCATACGTCAGATTGAATTTAACGGTTTCGTCCGTTTCGGAAACCAGACTGATTTCGAGACCTTCGGGAAATTCGGCACCTTTGATTTCGAGTGTTTCGCCGATGGTTACACTGGCAGGAACATCCAGACCGATGATCTGCAACGTTTTCTCAGATTCGGGGGTTTCGCCACCTTCATTACCGGTTTCACCTTCATCACCACCTTGTTCCGTCGGCGGAGTAACGGGATCATCATCATCCGAGCATGCGGGCAGGAAACATACCATGCCGGCCATGAGCAGTGCTAACAATGCTTTTTTCATAACTTGAAGTTTTAAAAATTAGAGTATTTCAATTATATGTTCTCCAATTGCAAAAGGATGCCTTCGGTATCCTTCGACGAGGGACGAAGCATATCGGAATTAATTACGCGACCTTCAGTGTCGAGCAGGATAAAACGAGGCACTCCCTTTACGGCATAATCCTCCAAAAAGGTGTTGTCCTTACCCAGCCACAGCACCTTGCCGCTCAAAACACCGGTCTTGGCCACGGCCTCCCAATCGGCTTTGTTCTTATCGACCGACAGCGAGAGGAACGTGATGTTCCGATCGGCGAGTTTCTCTTCCAGAGCCTTCAGATGGGGAAGTTCCGCACGACACGGATTGCACCACGTCGCCCACAGATCAATGTAGAGATACTTGCCGCGGAAATCCTTCAGCGAATAGGTCTTGCCCTCCAAATCGACGGCCGTAAAATCGGGCGATTTGTTCCCTTTGGCCGTGGGATCGTTCTCCGTGTAGGTCAGTTCATACTCCTCCTTGTAACGCGGATTGGTCACATAGGCATTGACGATGTTCTGCAACTCGGCGGTATTGCGAATACCCGAATTGTGAATGTAGTCGATGGCCAGCGTGCGAATCATGTTCTGACGCATCAGATCGCTCTTGAAGTTCTTCTGGATGTACTTGATCGTGGCCAGCGTCCGCTCGTAACCCGAAGCGAACGTCTCGCCCTCGTTTTCGAGCAATACGGGAATGGCGTGCTGGATAAATGCACGGTAACAACTGACATCCATCAGTTCCTCGCGCTCGACGGTCAATTCGCGCAAGATGTCGTAAAACTCCTCTGTGGGCTTGAACTCCCCGCTCCCTTCATGCGTCATCACATAACCCAGCGGATACATCAGATAAGACTGGGCATAGAGATACTTCAGACGCTCCAACTCGATGGCAGCAAACTCCGGACAAAGTGCGTCCAACTTGCGTGCCTTGACAAACTCGGCGGCCGAAGCGTAACATGCGTCAATTTTCTGTCTGAACTCCGCAAACTCACAATTATAGTAAGGAGGTTCGGGGAAAATCATGCTCTGCAAGTACTCTGCGGCAGCGGCATTCTTGCCGTCCGCCACGACACCCTTGCGAAAATCCGTACCGTCGAAACGGAGTGTTATTTCCTCCCCCTTGCCGATGAACACGGGCTTTATCTGCTGTCCGTAGGCAATATTGGCGTAGATGTTGCTCAAATCCCGGATGACGATTTCACCCTTGCCGTGCTTATCCAGATTCACGGCGAAATTCGTGGTGGGATCAACAAGCACGAGTACCTCGGAAGCGGTCATGTTCTCCACCTCAAACCGAATGACGGTCTCATTGGGGTCTTTGGTCTTGCAACCGACCATAGCCAGCAATGCAAGAACTAAAACAGTTAGTTTTTTCATATCAAATTTTGTTATTTTTTGTCATAAATCTGCTCCAGTGCAGCCTCCAGCCATCCGCCACGGGCGTTGAGCAGACAGATTCGGCCTTCGGGATCGAGCAACAAGGCCGTGGGAACGGTCTTGGTCTCGAATTTCTCGAAACAGGTCTGTTTCAAATCCAGCAACTGTACCCAAGGCATCTTCTCTTCATCGAGAGCCTGCTCCCAATCCGCACGTTTGTTGTTGATCGAGACCGACACGATGTCAAAGCCCTTCTTATGGTAGTTCTCGTAGGCTCGCTTTACAAAAGGCATGTCGCCACGACAGGGAGCACACCACGAAGCCCAAATCTCAAGCAGGGTATAGCGGCCTTTGCCGACATACTCCGACAAACGATGACGCACACCGTCACGGGTCTCCAACTCCAAATCGGGACACGGCGCACCCGTTTCGATGTGTTTCGCGTCAATGATCTCGCGCAAATGCCGTGCCGACCCGGTGGCCTTCAGCCCCTCGTCCAACGCCTCGTAAGCCGCATTCAACTCCTTTGAGGTGATCGTAAACGAACGACGGGCAATCTCCTTCAGGATCTCCAGACTGACGACCGAATTTCGGTGGGCTGCCACATAATCCAACTTGAACTGCTGAATCTTTGCCGATTCGTCGCTTACGCGCAGAGCCGCTTTCCTGCCTTCGGCGGAATCATCACGTTTGTAGTAACTCTCGATATACTTGTCGAAGGCCTCCGAACGATAATTGTTGCGGGTTGCCAACTCCTCCGAGTAACGCTGCCACTCGCCCATCGTTGCGCCGCCCGAAACTTCAAACTTGGGCGCATGTTTCTCAAAAACGGTCTTGACACTGACATTCGTCGAATCCAGATAGAGATCAAACGAATGTGCCATATTTGCACGGTTTGTGGGATCGAGATAAACTTTTACCCGGCAGTAACGCGGCGTTGCGAATCTGCCCTTCAAAGCAAATCGTCCGTCGCTGACCTCCGTGCTGTCCACGGGAACAGCCTTCGGGGTATCGGTCGTGTAGAGTACGACCTTCTTGCCTTCCCACGCTTCGGGAACTTCGCCCGAAAGGGTGTAGCCCTTATGTTCGGCACACGACACCGACACAAGTGCGACCGACGCAAATACTATGGGATACAATTGTCTTTTCATAAGTATTTTATTTTTTAGTCGAGCATTTCACGATAACATACATCCACGATGTTGCCCAAACCCGTATAGACCACGGGCTTCACTTTCGAGAAATCACCCCCCGACTTGAACCCTTCATAAATTCTCAATTTGCCGTTCTCGCCCAGAGTACTGCCCACCACGAGGTTGTAATCCTGCAAGTAGAGATCGCGATCCTTGTGGATGTTGAACTTCAATACCCTGACCACTTCTCCCATGGGCAGCGTGAACTGCGGCTCGGCAGTCAAAGCCCCTTCCTGCTGCAAATCGACGCGATAAACCGTTCCGCCGACCGCGTAATACATATAGGCATTCAGCGACGAGAACGCAAACTGCGTTGCCTGTGCGATATTCGTACAACCCGAAAGGTCGCCATAGTAAGCCTTGCCGATGGCGAATGCAGGACCTCCGAATTGCAAGCCGCCCAGCAATTCGCCGGTCTGCATGCCGTAAACCTCATATTTCTCTCCCTGCTTCAACACGGCATAGGTGATACCCGTACCCGTCTTGTTGGGATCGTATGTGGTGTTCTCCATCCACACATAATCGCGTCCCGTGGGAAACTCCTCGAAAGCATCTCCGGCGATCTCCCCGCCGTTTGAAAGGCTCTTGATCAATCTCACCATGTCGTTCATCTTGTGCAGCGGTTTCGAATTGCCCATGACCGGATCACGCAATCCCGGAGCGTAGCCGTAAAATTCCTTCTCCTCGGTGTTGTAGATGATCGCCATCGGTACCATGATCATATCATTGACCAGATTCGTACCGATGACGGGGCCTGCGGGCATCGACTCGCCGATTTCACCGAACAAACCCGTAAAGACAAGGCAGTCGGCAAAATAGACTTTACCGTTGTCGGCAAACAACTTACCGATGGTAAACGGATTGATGACCTGCGGTGCGGGCACCCGTCCCGTCTGACTGCCCATCTCATAATCGAGTTTGTACTCCTCTTTCCACTGGAAGCCGTTGCGCCCCAGACGGGTTGCTCCCTCGGCAGTGGTCAGATAGAACGGAGATTCGGGATCGACCAGATTCCCCGTCATCCAACTGATCTTGTACGGATTGTGCATATCGGGCATGCCCGTATCCTTCAGCACGTCGGTGATGGTCTGCTCCGTCACCTTGGAAATCATATCCAAACGTGCACGGTTGTCGTTCCCCTCCTTGCAGAGTACCATCCAGCCTTCCGAGGTCGCCTCACTGACCACCAGATTGCTGATCACCTGCCAAAAAATCCCCGTACTGCGCTCCTTCACGCGATAAATCATCTTGTAACTTCCCGGCAGGAGTTTCACCTCATAGTCCAAATCGCGCGTATCCGCCAAAACGGTTACCTCCTCGGTCTCGTTGTTGGCAATGGCCTTCCACTCGAAGGCATACTCTTCAGACGGAAATTCATTCTCGCCCAAATCGGGTGTGATTTGCAGGCGGCTGTAAGTCAATACCGCAATATTCTCGTCAATGCCCGTAATTTCAGGCTCCACAAGGTCGTGATAGTCGTAATTTCCCAAATCTTCGGCACACGCCACGAAAAGCATGCTGCAAAGGAGTGTATAAATGATCTTCTTCATCTTCATTCCGTTATTTTTATCCAAACACCAGCGGATTGCCCTCACTGTCGAAGGCCTCCTTATCGTACTCTTCGCCCCGATCGCGTTTCTCGACCTGCTCATTGACATACTCGATCATGTGCGCCTGAATGAACATCCAACGCGCCTCACTGATCTTACGCGGGTCGTTGAAATCACTTCTCGGAATATCCATCACACGGCAGATCAACAGGAATTTCTCCTTCGTGAACTCTCCGACAAAAGCGGTTTTCCACCCTGCGGGTGCCGACGTGAACTGATCCGAGAAATTGATGCGGTAACGCACTACCGACGTCGTGTCTTTACCCGTCTGAATGAACTCCTCGAAGGGGATGATGAAATTCTCGTTGCCCCTGAGATTCACGGTCAGCGTTTTGGTCATGTGTTCCAATTCGGGCGTACGTTTCAGGCGCACGATGTAGTCAAACTGTGTTGCCTCGGCAGGCATTTCGGGTGCATTGGCGATTTCGTAATCCACACCCTCGCGCGCATTCTCCGACTCTACCGAAATATCCACCTTGCGGGCGAAATCTTTCATACGTCCCAGCAACTGCACCCGTACGGGTACATCCAATTCGTCGTTGTCCTCGTAGATGAACGTGATGTCCACCTCATCGACGTGGGTCTTGTTAGGGAGCAGGTTGTTAAGATAAACCCCTTCGATCTCCTCAAAACGGTTCGGCAGACTCTCCTCACACCCCACAAAGAGCGGTGTCGCAAACAGCGCACCGATAATTATGTTTCTAATTTTCATGGTTCGTTTCGTTTTTTTATTTTTCGACCTCGATCTCACCTTCGGGAAGAGGTACTACGAAAATATTCTGACTGGCCTTGGGATTGTCCTTGTCGCTTGCCGAACGGATAATGTCCGAATAAAGACGCTTGTAGAGGAAGAACAACTGCCCCTCGCCGTAAAGTTCGCGGATGTACTCATACTTGAGCAACGTCTCGTCAAAATGGTTGTAGTCGGCCTTGATGCCTCGCTTGCTGCGGAGCAGATTGATCAGCGACAAACCCGCATTGAGGTTGTCCCCCTTACACTCGGCAGCGATGAGATACATCTCGCCCAGACGGAGCATCGGGATCATCGTGTTCTCGATACGACCCGGCTCGGCCATGTCGGCATACTTGAAGAAGAACCGGTTCGAACCCGATGCGTTCCAGATGGCGCGGTTACGGAAATCGTCCTGATAACCGCCCGTGACGCTGCCTCCGCCGAAGATCTTATCGTTCAGCAAATTACTCTCCATCTTGAAGGTAAAGGTCGTACGTTTCGGGTCGAAGAAGTTGTTGAAGATCTTCACGCGCTGCGTGTTGGTCAGGGCGAAGATCACCTCCGACGAGAAGATACGGTCGGGATCCGTCACCGAACCGATCACCAGACGGCTGTCCACGAAGGGGAAGATACCCCGATCGGCAGCGGCGATGACGTCGAAGGCATGCTTGTAGGCCTCCGCACGATTGCCTGCATAAAGTTCGACACGCGCCAAAAGACCCTCCACGGCATAATAGTTCAGACGCAGGGCGCGATAGCGGTAGAAATTCGACTGACCGTTATCCAGACTGCTCATCATTGTGCCTTCGGTGATGATCGGATCATCCTTCAGGGCAATCAGAGCCTCCTTCAAATCCGTCACAATCAGATTCAGCACCTCGCTTGCGGGCAACTGCGGTTCGGGCGTGTTGGTCCGGTGTGTGTAATAGGGGATCGACTTGGCTTCGGGAGTTTTCGAATAGACGGGGCCGAAAAGACGCAGAATGTCGAAATGAAGCATGGCACGCAAAGCCAACGCTTCACCGCGGATGATGTCGTATCCGCCCTGAGTGAACATATCCTCCTTGCCTTCGATGTTCTCCAAAATCTTGTTGCAGTTCAAAATCAAGGCATAGGCCTTGTTCCATGTGGCGGTGAAACGATTTCGCCAGTACTCTGTGCCGAAGTCGTAACGCTTCAAGTCGGGATAATTGCCCCACACGTTCGAATCGTCACCGATTTCGTAGGCACCGCCCATGATTTCCACCATCTCGACGCTGAGCGACTGCCCGTACAACTCCTCGCGGTTCAACTCGATGTAAATGCCGTTCAGCAGTTTTTGGAAGCCCTCTTCCGTTTTCAACAACTCCTCCTCCGAGATTTGGTCGTAGGGTTTGATGTCCAACCATTTGTCACAACTCGAAAGAAGTATGCAGCAGAGTAATATAAGTATTTTGTTTTTCATATCGTGTGAATCATTTTTAATGGTTTACCGTTAGAATGTTGCCAGAATGGAGACAGATACCGTACGGGCAAACGGGTATTCGATACCGCGCTCGTTCTTGACCGACGATACGCGGAACGCCTCGTTGATGGTGGCCTGAAGCGTCAGTGCCGACAAACCGAGTTTCTTGATGAAGGGCTGCGTAAACTCATAACCCACGGAGAAGGACTCACCCGAAATGTAATTCTCGTCCATGACAAAACGCGACGATTTGTCGGTCTTCTGCACCAGCGAAATACCCTTGAAGTAAGCCTCGCGGTTGTCGGGTGACCAACGATCGTACAAAGCTCGCTTATCCTGATTGTTGAAGATGTCACCCGTCGAGATGTTTTCCACCTTCTGGAAAAGCGCGTCGTTGAAGATCTGCGCACCCAGCGAGTAGCGGAAGTAGGCACCCAGCGAGAATCCCTTATAGTAGAAGGTCGTACCGAACACACCCTCCAACTTGGGATTCGTGTCACCCAACACCACCTCGTCGTTCAAATCGTAGTCGAACGAATAAGTACCGTTCTTCTTGATGAAGAGTTCTCGACCCGTTGCAGGATCAATACCTGCGGAACGCACACCCCAAATCGCCGTCGGGCTGCCGCCATCATAGTAACGCGTCGTCCCCGAAAGCGAAAGTTTACCCGCATCGTTCAGCGACGAGAACGCATCACCGATCTTCGCGTACTTGGCTTTCGAATGCGTACCGTTGAAACTCAACGTCCAGTTGATGCGGTCATGCGGACGATAGATGGGCGAGATGCGCAGCGTAAACTCCAAACCCTTGGTCTTCTGCTGTCCGGCATTCATCGCCAGCGACGGCGTACCCATCGAACCGGGCGTCGTGATGACGGCCAACAGCGGGTCTGTGATTTTCCAATAGTAATCGAACGTCAGGTTGATGCGGTTGCCCCACATGGAGACATCCGTACCGACGTTGTAGTTGATGGTCTCCTGCCATGCAAGATCCTCGTTACCCAGCTGATTCAGGATCAGACCCGTTCCGAAGATGTTGGTCATCCAGCCGTTGAAGATATAGGTCGAAAAGGCCTGATAGGCGGAGAAATTCTGATTACCGGGGTTACCCGCCGATGCACGGAGTTTCAACATCTGGAAGGTCTTCTGATTCTTCATGAATTTCTCGTTGTGGATGTTCCAACCCAAGCCCACCGACCATGTGTTGCGGAATCGGTTGTTCGTACCGAACATCGAAGCACCGTCGGCGCGATAGTTGAAGTCGAGCAGATAGCGGTTGTCGTAAGCATAACCGCCGTTGATGAAGAAACTGACGGCACGGGTCTGCGTCTCGAAATATTTCGATTTGCCGCCCTCCGGATAACCGTTGGCAAACGACGGGGCATCGAACTGATCTTCGGTAAAACCGTTGGCCTTGTAGCCGTTGGTCACCGACTTCATGGAGTTGAAGTTGAAACCCGCCACGGCATTCACCGTGTGCTTTTCGCCGAAGACGCGGCCATAAGTAGCCGTAAAGTCTCCTTCGTAATTGTTACGCTTGTTGAGCGAGTGCGAATAAAGACCCTTCTCCGTCTCTTTCATATCGTCGAAGTCGGTATGAAGCGGCGAAATTCGGGCATCGTTTGTCGTATTCGAATGCGTGATACCGAACTTGGCACGCAGGCGGAAATCCTTCATCACAAACCACTCCAGAATGAAGTTGTTGGTAAATCCGGTCGATTCGCCCTTGTCGTAGTTGTTCAGATGGGCGTTCCACAAGGGGTTGCTCACCATATCGGTCTCGCCCGTCTGGTCGTTGTGGTAATAATAAAGGTATTTATCAATCTTTCCGTTGGCATTGTATTTTTGATAATAGGGGTTGGCGTTGGCATACTCGGCAAAGGACACCGTGGGATCCTGCGTCTTTTGGTAGTTCAACATGAATTTGTTGCTGAACTGGAGTTTTCCGGTACGATAGATCAGGTCGATGTTCCCTTCCACGGTCTCACGACCCGAATTTTTCATCACACCTTCCACCTGTCCGTAACTCAAGCCCAGACCGTAACGGATCTTCTCTTCACCGCCTTCCGCGTAGATGTTGTGCTTGTGTGTGAAACCCGTGCGCAACGGTTCGCTCAGCCAGTAGGTATCCACACCCCGGGCGATTTGTTTCAGTCGCTCGTTTCTCAGGGCATCCAGACGCATCTGGTTGTTGATGTCGTTTCGATCGGTATAAACGCCCGCCCGTGTCTCAAATTCGAGTTTCTCGGCGGCGTTCATCAGGTTGTAGTCCGAAAGATCGGCAATATCCACCCCGAAGTCACCTTTATAAGACAGTTGCAGACGTCCTCGTTCGGGCACCTTGGTCTCCACGACAACGACACCGTTCGAAGCCTTCGAACCATAAATGGCCGTCGAGGCGGCATCCTTCAGAAGAGTTACCGATGCGATACGGTTCAAGTTCAGATTCATGATCGTCTCCAGCGTCGTCTCGAATCCGTCCAAAATGAACAACGGCTGGTTGGGGTCGGTTCCGTACTCCTCCTTCAGACCGATCACACTGCTCTTGCCGCGAATCTCGAAATCGGGCAGACGGTTCGGGTTGGAACCCGCAAGAGCATTGTCGGCAATTTTGAACGAAGGGTCGAGCGTACGAAGACTCTGGAGGACGCTCTGTGTACCGACCGATTTCAGATCGGAGTTCTTGAAGGTGGTTGTCGATCCCGTAAAACTCTCTTTTTTACGTTGATAGACACCCGTCACCACCACATCTTCGAGTTCCATGGCACTCTGAACGAGTTTAATGGTCTCGAACTCTTTTCGGTTCTGCCCGTTGAATTTCTTCACGACGGGTTCGTAACCGAGGAATGAGAACAACAGGTTGTAGATTCCCGAAGGAACCTTCAATGTGTAATTACCATCCGCATCGGAGGTAGTACCCACAGTCGAACCTTCGATGACCACCGTCACACCGGGCATGGCATCCTTGGTGGTTGCATCGACGATTTTACCGTGCAGAATCACGAATTTGTTTTTTTGCTGAGCGCGAACGCTCTCCACAGAGAACGCAAGACATAGAAAAGCCGCCATCAGCATCAATTTGCCGCATAACAATTGCGGAGAAAGCTGTTTAAAAACTGTTTTTTTCATCGAAGTATTACATTCTTTCAAGTCTGTTTCTTCTTTTTTATAATCTTAAAAAACCGCACAGCCCCGATCGACCCTCCTCAGCCGGAAGGGTTGAAACACGGGCAACACATATTCGTAAGAAAAACATATATTTTCCTTACATTGTCTGAAAGCGGTTTCTGGTCGAGTAGCGTAAACCGAGAGTTATTACCGATGGTTAAACGCCGCAGGAATATTCCGTAAAATTTCATGGAAAGCAGACACTTCTTCAGTGCTCCTTTCACATTATAGAACCCATTTGTTATGTATAATAAACATAAAAAACATGCAAGTTTTTGAGGGATATATTAACAAGTAAT
>RCNH01000137.1_pt1 | contig 42388 bp, 54 predicted proteins | sample 2041161 | NCBI WGS metagenome assembly RCNH01 (sample SAMN09708215, study PRJNA481090) | Feces metagenome, whole genome shotgun sequencing project. | biome: feces | host: Leptonychotes weddellii | place: Antarctica: Sion Island | collected 2010-03-01 | reverse complement strand
GGAGTGACCACCGCAAACGGGAAACCATTGTTTGTAGAACTGCGTGAATTGCAGCCGTACCATTGGACAATGGCATATGATGCCGAGGAATTGGAGCATTTTACAGAAGAAGATTAAAAAGCTCAAGTGTTCGACCTGTTCGGATGTTCTTAACACTTAGAAAATCCGAATACACAGTCCATAAGTGCCGCAAATCTGGAAGTTGAGAACAAAGAAAGCTGGAAAATGGTTTCAGGAGAAAATGTCTGTATCATCTTGGCGAGCATACCGTTTATACTCCCAAGAGTCGTAAAACGGTGCAACCGTTAGGAGCGGGCTTCTAAAACCTCCGCAGAAAGGCATATAAAAGAGCAGCAGGTGTCGGGATTTTTTTCAGCACCTGCTATTTCATTGCGTAAAAAGAAGATACGGTACAATCCCAAAACGGGACTGTACCGTATCTTTCAAAAAACTTCCTTATAGGGTTTACCCTTTTTTGCTCCTCTCCCTTTATATTATCCATTAAGCTTACTGATTGAACGAAACGATTGATTAGGTATTGTCGCCGGAAAAGAGCTCGCTCAATAATTCCTGCGCTTTTGGCATAGCACTGCGTGGAACATATACCCTGAAACACTCCTGAATCCCTGTTTTCATGACCACTCCGGCACCATATACCGGAATCGCAGTGCATTGTATACCGTTGTCTTTCAATACCTGCACAAGCATTTTAGCCCACATTGCTTCTTTTTCGGTCAGCAGTACATAATCAGTATCCATGGTAATCACTCCTTTTTTGGCTTTCAAAGATACATAATACAAGGGCAATGATTATCCCTAAATTAGGGTGCATCGTCTTATTTGTTCTCTTCTATTTCGTTTTCGTCATCATCAGGCTCATCCTCAAGCTTTTTCTTTCTGTGGTTATAAGCGGCGGCTGTTAATGACAGAAGCAGCAAAACAGATCCTGCGGTGAAGAGGAACATAAATACTCCGGCGGCCAGGGAACCGGCAGGGGCATGGTATCTATGGTACGAAACCAAAGCCCAAAAGATGCCAAGTCCAAGACCGGTGATCAGACTGGCAACCAGATTTGTCTTAAAATTCGGCTTTAATTTGCGGTCCCATATCCCATTTTTTATGCAGCTTACACATATATATACGGACAGAATGAGCATAATGACGATTTCGCCGCCAAGACGCTCAATTCCGCCGTTTCCCACGGCAGTCTGAATATAAATGGCTGCCAATAACCCCCAAAATGCAATCCAACAGGCATTATGCTCTATTTTTAACAATTGCTTCTCCTGCATTTCATCCAGATTACTTTTATTCTTCTTCATGTTGTTCCTCCCAAAATAGATCATCCAGCTTGGTATCCAGTGCCCAGCAGATTTTCAGACATAACTTAATGGTAGGATTATATTCGCCCTTTTCAATGGCGTTGATCGTCTGGCGTGAAACACCGATTGCATCAGCCAAATCCTTCTGGGTCATATCTTTTTTGGCACGGGCTACCTTCAGATTGATGTTTTTTGCCACATCAGCACCTCCTTGTGATTTTATAATAACATCTCGCCTCTGCAATGTCAAGTATATATTACTTTTTATCTGATATAAAAAACGAATAAACAGATATGTTATACAAATGGTCCTCTAAAGCGGTGATATCAAATAAGAAACCCGCCGTGTATGGTCAGCAGCGTACACAGCGGATTTCTTTCAGAAAAAGTACGGCACTGCTCCCCAATGGAACAGCGCCGTACTTTCACTTTCTTATGACCCGAAGGTTTCTTTAATCCTCGGTAATTGCGGACAGATAGGAGATAAAGCCGCCGGACAGGGCATCCAGCAGAGTTTCCTCATAGCGAATGAGGGGAGTCTTACCGGGAAGCAGCTCCACCCGGACAGGGAAATCCTTTCTGGGGGCATCGGGAGCCAGAAGCGCAGGCTCCAGCAGCTCCAGAATTTCGTCGTCTCCGGCATTTTCGCCCAGCTGGGCCAGAACATTGTCATAGACCTTGCCGAAGTCAATGTTGTTGATTGTGGCATCCACATAGACCGAATAGTTTTCCTGGCTTGCGTGGCCCACCTGGAAGGTCATGCTCTGGCACAGAATCGCCATATATCCTTCAAATTCTGCCTCGCCGACGGTGGTGGTCATCTCGTTTACATTGGGGTCCATGTCCCGGTAACGCTCAAGAAATTCGGTGACAGTGGCTTCATATAATGCGGCATCCTCCGGTGTCATGGGGGCGGGAGCGGTGGTACCGCAGCCTCCCAGCAACAGAGCCAACGCTCCAAGAATACATAAGATTTTCAGTTTCATGGGAACCTCCTGCTGTTTTTTACAATCGTATCACAGCTTTGATGGAAATTCCACAGTTTTTTTCCCGGAGTGAAAAAAGGGTGTTCCTTTTTTCGTGGAAATCCGCTATAATAGAGAAAAAACAGCCTGATGCAGGCACGAGAGGGAGAATCATGATGGATGTACTGGTAATCGGCATTGCGGGAGGTACCGGCAGCGGAAAAACCACTTTGATGAAAAATCTCATTGGACAGTTTGGAGATCGGATCACGGTTCTGAGCCATGACAACTATTACCGGCGCCATGATGAGCTGCCCTATGAGGAGCGCTGCAAGCTGAATTACGACGAACCCGCAGCCCTGGAAACCGAACTGATGGTAGAGCATTTGGCCCGGCTCCGCAATGGAGAGGCAGTGGATTGCCCGGTGTACGACTTTACGGTGCATAATCGCAGTGAGGAGGTCCTGCATCTGGAGCCCCGGAGTGTCATTATGGTAGAGGGCATTATGATTTTTGAAAACAAAGCCCTTCGGGACCTCATGGATATCAAGATTTTCGTGGACACCGATGCAGACATCCGTCTTTGCAGAAGAATTAAGCGGGATGTGAACAAGCGTGGCCGTTCCATGGAGTCTGTGCTGGAGCAGTATCAGCAGACCGTGAAGCCCATGCATGACCAGTATGTGGAGCCCAGCAAGAAATTTGCAGATCTGGTGGTGCTGGAAGGCGGAAAAAATCTGGTGGCACTGGATATGATTATGAACAGATTGCAGCGGCATCTGGAGCAGAACGGATAAAAAACAGAAGGACGCATTTCCTGCAAGGGAGATGTGTCCTTTTTTTGCCTGCTCCGGAAGAAGGTGAGATTGCAAAAAATGCTGTTCTAAAATCATTCAAAATGGTAAATGATGGGGTGGCAGCTGTCAGAATACCCTGCCAGGATGTTGGGGAGCGGGAGAAATCGGGGCTGTGAATGAGGCCTCACACGCGCGAGTTATTACCACAGGTATGAAAAGAAGAGAAGAGAAAAGAAAAGAAAGAAAAGAAGCCACCTCTCTAAATCGAGAGGTGGACACGGGCCTGCGTGCGCAGGCGTATATACGACGCAACACAAAAGGAAAAAGAGGGTAAGCACAGGAAGAAAGCGTTTAAACAGGTGCTGTTGATGATATATGAGAAATGGCGGCTCTGTTTCGGAATGTGCAGACCGAAAAACAGGGGGACAGCGGCTTGCAAGGGCTTGAAAGAGTAAAAATGGTTTTTGAGGATCAACTGCCTGACGAGAAAACATCTGTGAGGCTGCTAGAATGCGTAGAATCAAAGAATACACCACAACCCATGAAAGGATACCAGCAGTATTAGAATCGTCCAACAGAACAAAACAGAGAGGCTCAGAGGAAATTGGACCACAGATCGGAAAGCGGGCGGTTCGGGAATCTTTGCACAGCCCCGGTGGATAAAGGGAAGGACTTCTGCCGGATAAGAGTTGAAAATGATACAAGAGGCCAAAGGAAGAAGGCAGGATTTGCATACCTGAGATTCCGGCCCTTTTTGTACAGAAAGAAAAAGAGACAGTCCCGAACATTCGGGACTGTCTCAAATTGTGTTGAAGTCTGTGATTAAGCGTGAATCCGGGTGCCGGTCTCACCTGCAATGCCTTCCCGGGCCTTGTTCAGCTCGGTAATCAGAGCGGTACGGCCGGGAGCGGACTGAGCAAACTTAACAGCAGCCTGCACCTTGGGCAGCATGGAGCCGGGAGCAAATTCGCCCTGGGCAGCATAGCGTTCTGCCTCCTCAACGGTGAGCTCAGAGAGCCACTGCTCGTCGGGCTGACGGTAGCGGATGGCGACCTTTTCCACAGCGGTGAGGATAATGAGGAAGTCGGCATGCAGAGACTCAGCCAGCAGCTCTGCGGCAAAGTCTTTATCAATGACGGCAGCGGAGTCCTTGAGCTGGCCATCCTCGTTGCGGGCAACGGGAATACCGCCGCCGCCGCAGGCCACTACAACCTGTCCGGCATCCACCAGAGCCTGAATGGTGTCCAGCTCCACAATGGCCTTGGGCTTGGGAGAAGCCACCACACGGCGATAGCCGCGGCCTGCATCCTCCACAACGTCATAGTCTCGCTCTTCCACCAGACGCATGGCCTCTTCCTTGGTCATAAAGGCACCGATGGGCTTGGTGGGATGGAGGAAAGCGGGGTCCTTGGGGTCCACCTCCACCTGCGTCAGCACGGTGGAAACGGGGCGATAGATGCCTCGATTGATGAGCACCTCCCGCAGGGCGTTTTGTAGGTCGTAACCGATGTAACCCTGACTCATAGCCACACAAACGGCCAGGGGACAGGGGATGTACTTTTCCGGATTGGAACGGGTCAGCTCGGCCATGGCCGTCTGGATCATACCCACCTGAGGACCGTTTCCGTGAGCGATAATGACCTCGTTTCCTTCTTCGATCAGGTCTGCAATGGCCTTCGCAGTGTCGCGAACGGCCTCGTACTGTTCGTCCAGGTTGTTGCCCAGTGCGTTGCCGCCCAGGGCTACCACAATGCGATGGGACATAGGAACGCCGCCTTTCATGATTCAAAAAATAAAAACCCCGGACAGCGAAAGAATCAATGCCCGGGGTCCTTATCTATTGTATCAAACACATTCAAAAATGCAAGATAAATTTCCATAAAATTCAGATGCACAGCAAAAAACCGCATTATGTACAATTTTTAACCGCTGAATTTGGAGGGTTCAACAGAGCACTGCTTCCTGCCCCAGGATTTCCCGGCAGTATTGTTCCGGGTCGAAGGGATCTAAGGCGGCATCCTTGCGTAGGTACAGCGGGTGGTGGGGATGGCCCTTTTTGGAGATGGGTCCGGCGGTGAACCACCGGGCGTGGAAGTCCCGGGCCGCCTGAATCTGGTCCAGCAGACACCGGGCCAGATACCCCCGCTTTTCAATAATGGCACCCCATGCGGCCCAGATGTCGGGCTGGGGATTCAGGGAAAGCAGATACCGGAACGCCTCCAGATTTTCACGGTGCAAAATGGGGTTGCAGACCTTTTCCATGGCGTCGGGATTGGTGGCCCGCTGGGCATAGACATTAAACATGAGAAAGCTGTCATAGCCGTTATGCAGGGCAATCCGTTCCACGGATTTCAGGGTGTTGTCCAGCGCATTGGGGGCGGCGGTGGAGGGGTTGATCCCGACACAGATCAGAGGCCGCTTTCCACGGGTTCCCAGAATGTACCGGTATTCGCTGTAGCGATTGGGGACATAGAGCCAGCGCTCTGTGTCGTACTGCTCATTTGGTTTCAGTGCATCTTCCAATGCGGTTTGAAAGGGGAGAAGCTCCAGAACATTGGTTTCTCCCTGGGGGATGTGTGCCATGGGGGTACCTCACTTTTCTGCATCGATATCGTCGGGGAACCAGCGGTGATCTGCGGGATTGTGCCACTCCTGGGCCTCCGGGTCCAGGCCATTTGCTTTGCAGTAGCCCAGATAAGCGGCCTCCAGGAAGGGAGCAAAGCCCTGCATATAGCTGTAGAGCACCACTTCCTCCTCTTTGGTACAAAGCACCAGACAGCAGGCCCGCTTGGTGATGGCGACACGCTGATACGCAATGTCACCAAAGGCGAATTTCTTGGAAAATTTTCCGTTTTTGAAGAGAAATCCCTGTTCATCATAGGTAATTCTCATGTTATGATAGGCGTAGAGGCCGTAAATGCCCACGCCCAGGAAGCAGACAGCAGCGCAGAGAAACAGGGGGCTTTTGCTGCTGATTCCATGAATTCCGGCAATCAAAGCGCACAGGAAGGCAGCAACGGACAAAACAGGATACCGCAGGGGAAGCCGGACAGTATCCCGGTTTTTGGCTTTCCGCAGGAGAGCGGAGGAGCCTTTGTCCACGGCAAAGCACAGGCCAAAGACGGCGGCGGCAAAAAGGAGGAGAAACAGTGGCTTCATTCTTCCGGCACCTCCGCCCAAAGCACCTGATCTACAGGGATATCGTGGGGATCGGTTTCCAGATGGGGGTACATCTGGAAGCCATAGCAAAGGGCCAGGGTTTTATGAGAAGGCTCCTGTGCCAGAAATTTGTCATAGAACCCGCCGCCATAGCCGCAGCGGTGGCCCTCCGGGTCGAAGGCCAGACCGGGCATGAGAACCAGAGCATTGGGGTCATCCGCCTCCGGTCCGTCTGCGATTGGCTCCGGGATGTTGCAGTAGCCCAGAGAAACGGCTTGCAGATCGTCCAGCCAGAGAAAGCGCATGGTGTCTCCGAACACCTTGGGGACGGCCACCCGCTTGCCCATCTTTTGCAGTGCCTCCAAAAAGGCCATGGTGCGCACTTCCTGATTATACGACAGGTAGCCATAGACGGATTGTGCCTGCTGTACCAGAGGACATTCCAGCGCCATTCGGGTCAGTTCTTTGCTGCATGCATCAATCTGATGCTCGGTCATCGCCTGTTTTTTCGCCTTGATTTCACGGCGCAAGGCTTTTTTATCCATAAAAATCAGTTCCTTTCCTGCAAATCTGTGTAATATTGTGGGGTTAAGGAAGCAGGTCTGCCTCCAAAATCACCGGGTTATGGTCGGAATTTACAAAGTCCAGATTCTGGGTTTCCACCAGCGTGGGCTGCACATTGGGGGACACCAGAAATCCGTCCAGCACATAGTACTGGGTGTTTTCGTCACTGCGATCATAGGGCTTGTCCAGAGAGCGGCAGGTGGGTACGGAAGCATCATAGACAAACTGCCAGCCCTCCGGGAGCATATCGTTTTCCAGAATGCCGGGCTTCCACAGATCGCCGCCCTGATAGGGATAGTTCTCTAAACTGCCGGGGAAAGTCTGGTTGAAGTCACCGCCGGCAATGACATAGTTGCCTTTTGCGTACTCGCCTTCCAGAATTTCAAACAGCATTTTGGTTTGAGCGGCCTTGCCTTCACCGTCGTCATATGCCTCCAGATGGAGATTGACCACCACCAGCTTCTTGTCGGTGCCCGCCAGATCATAGGAGTTCACCAGAACGCACCGCTTCATGTTGGCCACTCGAACGGGCCAGGAGAAGGGACAGGGCAGGCTCATGCGGATGGGGCATTTTGCGGTCTGGTAAGAGGAGAAGGTGGCAATGCCGGAATCCATCTTTCCCAGGGGAGGCCAGGGGTAGGGGACGAAGGAACAGCGGTAGTTGGCACCATAGGACCAGGGAAGTCCGGTCTGTTCCTCATAATAGGCGGCCTGGTCCACCCGGTCCGTCCGGGAAGAGCTTCGGTCCAGCTCCTGAAGCAGGTAAAAATCTGCATCTGTCCGGAGCAGGTGCTGGGCAATGGCCTCCATATTTTCCAGAACATTGTCCTGGCTGGGAGGATTCACCATTTTGCCGCCATCCATAAAGAAGTCGGATTGCTCCCCCAGTCCGGCATAGCCGGTGTTCCAGCTCATGAGCCGGACCTTCTGCCCGGAAAGGGTCTGCTGAGGCGAAGAGGCAGAAACTTCTGCCAAAGAACGGTCCTCCGGACGGTACTCTGTAAGGGTAAGATAGAGCACAAAAAGAAGGGCAGCCACCACCAATAGTCCAATAAGTTCCCAAAGCCGTTTAAATAGTTTTATCATGTTAAATGTTTCATCCTTTCGGTGTGTTGGGTATGGAAAGTTCCTAAATCGTGAAAAAAGCTGTCTCACCGAGGGGGTGAGGCAGCTTAATGTCACAGGATTCAGTCCTCGTCTGTGATATACTGCTGACAGTAGCGCATGATGGAACGCCGGGTCACCAGACCGATAAAGGCGTTTTTGTCGTCCACTACAGGGACAAAATTCTGTTCGCTGGCCTGAGAAATCAAGTCGTACATGGTGGTGGTGACGCTGACGGGGACATTGTCCCGGCGGCGGGAAATCTCCATAATGCGGTGCTCCTCTGTCTGACGAAGATCCATACCGCACAGATTCTTTACGGCCCACAGCATATCGCCTTCGGTAAGGGTGCCGCAGTATTCGCCTTTTTTATTCAGGATGGGCAGAGCGGCATAGCCGATGACCTCCATCCGTTCCAACGCCTGCCGCAAGGTGCAGTCATCCTCTAAGTATGAGCACATGCTCTTGGGAGTCAGAAAAAACAAAATGTTCATGGGTTGCTCCTTCTATATTTAACAGGCCGTATGGCCAATTGATATATTATCATTATACCATAAGCCACCCTGGATTTCCATGAATAAACCATGAAGATAATACAAATAAGTGAGAAAAAACAAATATAAAATTATAGATATTGCACAATGATATATGGAAGTTAGGTAAAAGACCCCATAAGAGAAAGAATCTGGGCCTTCTGCGCCAGACCGGGACAGAAGGCGGTAGCGCAGCCCGCAGCGGTGGCCAGAAGCAGGGCGTGGCGGAAATCGCCGGTGTCCAGATACCCGGCAAGAAACCCTGCCACCATGGAATCTCCGGCTCCCACAGTGTTTACGGCCTCACCCTTCGGGCAGTGGATTCTGTGAAAAGTGCCGGTCTCGTCCAGCAGAAGTGCACCGTCCGCCCCCAGTGAAACCAACACATTTCTGGCACCACGGTTCTGGAGGGCCTGGGCCATGGAGCGAAGCTCTGCTTCATCTGCGGGCGTTTTTCCCAGAAGGGCCGCCAATTCCTCCAAATTGGGCTTTACCAGAAACGGCTTGCAAGGCAGAGCCTGTTCCAGAAGCGCACCGGAGGCATCCACCACAACCGGGATTTTCTTTGTGGAGACATGGGATATCATGGAGCGGTAGGCATCGGAGGACAATCCCGGCGGCACAGAGCCGGAAAGCACCAAAACATCGCCGTCCGTTAGCTCGTCTAGCTGGGTGTACAGATTGTTTAAGTCCTCCGGGGAAATGGTGCTGCCTCGCCCGTTGATTTCGGACTCCTGACCGTCTTTTATTTTTACATTGATTCGGGTGAGGCCATGGGAGAGGTGGACAAACTGCGTGTGCAGTCCCTGGGCCTGTAGATTCTGCTCCAAAGCTTCTCCGGTAAATCCTGCCACAAAGCCCAACGCCGTGGTTTCACAGCCCAGGGCCTGCAATATCATGGAGACATTGATGCCCTTTCCACCAAATTGGCACTGGTCCCAACGGCTTCGGTTGGTCTTGCCCGGCTGGAACGGGGAGGGGAGTTCTACCACATAGTCGATGGCAGGATTCATGGTTACGGTGTAAATCATGGGGATGTCCTTCCTTGTTTGGGATTGATACTATATATATAATAGTATACCACAACATAAGTTATGTTTCCAGAGGCAAATGGGATTGACAAAAGGGGAGCCTTCCGTGCATAATGTAGATAGTTTGGAAGGGAGGGACGGATCATATACGACTGTCATGTGATTATCGACTTGGAGTTTGCACCCATTGACCGGATATACAAGAAGGAACGGGAAATCCTGCGCCATGAAATCATTCAGATTGGGGCCATCCGTCTGGATCGAAACTATGTCCGGACCGGAACCTTCACCAGTTTTGTAAAACCCAGATATTTGGAGTCCATCGACCCCGAGGTGAGCAGGCTGACGGGCATCCAGGACAAAGACCTGGTTGACGCCCCTTCCTTTGAAGAGGCACTGCAGGCACTGGTTCAGTGGATCGGGCCGGAGGATTATGCTAGGATCTACAGCTGGAGCCACACGGACCTGTACCAGATGGAGGATGAATGCTACCTCAAGGAAGTGGAATTTCCGCCCTGCATGTACAGGTGGATGGATTTTCAGAAGGTCTACGGCCGGCTTTTGGGATGCCACAAGAAAATTGCGCTGAAAGATGCGGTTTCCTCTGTGGACGGGGACTTCACCTCTGCCCAGGCCCACACCGCTTTGTATGATGCCCAGGTCACAGCGGACCTGCTGCTTCTGGTCCGGGACGAGAAAGCCTTTCGGGAGAAAACCGCCCGAATCCGAACCCTCTTTGCCTCGGAGCGGTGCAGCTCCAATATCGGCCAGATGTTCGGCGATCAGCTGAGTGCACTATTTAAATAAGGAGTCCGGAAGGGGACAAGCTGCTAAAATCCCGGGAAACCGGAATGTGCATGGGGACTTTATATAAAATATACAAAACAGACAGAGTGGAAAGTGAGTGCTCTGTCTGTTTTGCTATAGTGCGAAAAAGTTCCGTTCTTCCACAATATCAGTGGGATTCAAAGTTGAAAAAAGAGAAAAAAGTCTGAAAAATTGCTTGACAAATGGATGGCGTCGTGATATTATAAGTCTGCACGTGCGAAGAAAGTGTGCGTGCTATGCGATGATGCAGGAGATTGCGGCTTAGCCGGTAACTTCTGCGGAGTATGTCCGGTCATCGGGCGGCTGAACGGTCCTTTCTGCGTTTGCGTATATCGCTGCGCCCAAGGGAGAAGGTCGGCCTAGGTCGGCCATTTTTCATGGGCTGGAATGATACGCACGGCAACGCGGATAAGGCGTTCGACCGTACCCAGCCACTAAGAACTGAGTACGTTTTTCGAGGAGGAAACACAACATGGCAAACCAAATGATCAGAATTCGGCTCAAGGCCTATGATCACCAGCTGATCGATGCAAGTGCTGCAAAGATCGTCGAAACCGCAAAGCGGAACGGTGCTTCCGTTTCCGGTCCCATCCCCCTGCCCACCAAGAAAGAGGTGGTCACCATCCTGCGTGCTGTTCATAAGTACAAGGATTCCCGTGAGCAGTTCGAGCGCAGAACTCACAAGAGACTGATCGATATTCTCAACCCCAACCAGAAGACCGTCGAGTCCCTCATGGCTCTGGATCTCCCCGCTGGTGTTGAGATTGAGATAAAGCTGTAATCCCACGTCAGGATTTCAGCTGCCCGCCACAGTCTGTCAATAGGACGGACGGGTCATGTTGACAAGCGGCACCCAATGTCTGCTTGCCAACCAATAACCTTAAAAAGGAGAAGAAAACATGCAGAAAGCAATCATCGGCAAGAAAGTGGGCATGACCCAGATCTTCGATGAGAGCGGCAAGGTGATCCCGGTTACCGTTATCGAGGCCGGTCCCTGTGTCGTCACTCAGAAGAAAAACCTGGAAAACGACGGTTACGTTTCCGTGCAGCTGGGCTTTGAAGATGTCAAGGAGTCCAGACTGTCCAAGCCTGAGGCTGGCCATCTGAAGAAGGCCGGCGTAAGCGCCAAGAAGCACCTGAAGGAGTTCAAGCTGGATAACGCTGCTGAGATGAATGTCGGCGACGTGGTTAAGGCTGATACCTTCGCTGCCGGCGACAAGGTTGACGTTATTGGCACATCTAAGGGCCATGGCTACCAGGGCACTGTGAAGCGCTGGAATGCCGGCCGTACTCCCATGACTCACGGCGGTGGCCCTGTTCATCGTCATGCAGGTTCCATGGGTTCCACCTCTGATCCCGGCCGTATCTTCAAGGGTAAGATCGGTGCTGGTCAGATGGGTGTGGAGCAGGTCACTATCCAGAATCTGGATGTGGTCAAGGTTGACAGCGAGCTGAACATGCTGGTTATCCGCGGCGCCGTTCCCGGCCCCAAGGGCGGCCTGGTCTTTGTGAAGTCCACTGTTAAGAACAACAAGGTCTCCAAGGGTGATGCTGGCATCAGCAAGAATCCCCAGAAGGCTTCTGGCCGTAACCCCCAGAAGGCTTCCGCAAGAGGCTAAGGAAAGGAGAGCTAAATCATGCCTAAGACTAATGTTTACGATATGTCCGGCAAGCAGGTCGGCGAGATCGAACTCTCCGCAGCTGTGTTCGGCATTGAGCCCAATGAGTCTGTTGTCCACGATGTGGTTAAGAACCACCTGGCCAACCGTCGTCAGGGCACCCAGTCCGCTCTGACTCGTGCAGAGGTTTCCGGCGGCGGCAAGAAGCCCTGGAGACAGAAGGGCACCGGCCGTGCCCGTCAGGGTAGCACCCGTGCTCCTCAGTGGACCCACGGTGGTGTCGTGTTCGCTCCCAAGCCCCGCGATTACAGCTACACCCTGAATAAGAAGGTGAAGCGTCTGGCTCTGAAGTCCGTTCTGAGCGAGAAGGCTGCCAGCGAGAACATCGTGGTCATCGACGCCATCAAGATGGCTGAGCCCAAGACCCAGGAGTTCGCTAAGTTCCTGGCTGCTGTCAATGCACCTGCCAAGTCCCTGGTTGTTACCGCTGAGGCTGACAGCAATGTTGTCAAGTCCGGCCGCAACATCCCCGGCTGCGAGGTCACCTTCGCCAACCTCATCAATGTCTATGACATCCTGAACGCTAAGAAGCTGGTTCTGGATCAGGCCGCTCTGGCCAAGATCGAGGAGGTGTTCGCATAATGAAGAACGCTTACGATATCATTAAGAGACCGGTCATTACCGAACAGTCCATGGAGGCTGTGGCCGGTAAGAAGTACGTTTTTATGGTCGCTCTGGACGCCAACAAGATTGAGATCAAGAAGGCAGTGGAGGAGATCTTCGGCGTAAACGTTGCCAAGGTCAACACCATCCGTATGCAGGGCAAGGCCAAGCGGACCGGTTCTTACCCCATGGGTAACCGTGCCGCCTACAAGAAGGCTATGGTGACCCTCACCGCCGATTCCAAGACCATCGAGTTCTTCGAGGGTATGGTCTAATCCAAATCTCAATAAAGGAGCGTAACGCAAAATGGCTATTAAAACATTTAAGCCTTATACCCCGGCGCGTAGAAACATGACTGTTTCTGCCTTCGACGGTGTAGACAAGAAGGCTAAACCTGAGCGCAGCCTGGTTGAGACCCTGAAGAAGCACTCCGGTCGCAACAGCTACGGCAGAATTACCGTCCGTCATCGCGGCGGCGGCAACAAGCGGAAGTACCGCGTCATCGACTTCAAGCGCGACAAGATGGAAATGACCGCCGAGGTCCTGCGCCTGGAGTACGATCCCAACCGCAGCGCTTTCATCGCCCTGGTTAAGTACGAGGACGGCGAACTGCGCTACATCCTGGCTCCCAACGGCCTGAAGGCTGGCGACAAGATTGTCTCCTCCAGCAGCGCCGATATCAAGCCCGGCAACTGCCTGCCCATCGCCAACATTCCTGTTGGTACCATCATCCACAATGTGGAGCTGAACCCCGGCCGCGGCGCTCAGCTGGTCCGGTCCGCCGGTACCGCTGCTCAGCTGATGGCTAAGGACGGCGAGATGGCTCAGGTTCGTCTGCCCTCCGGTGAGGTCCGTTATGTTCGTATGAACTGCATGGCTACCATCGGCCAGGTTGGCAACCTGGATCATGAGAACGTCCACATTGGTAAGGCCGGTCGTACCCGTCACCTGGGCTTCCGTCCCACCGTCCGTGGCTCTGTCATGAACCCCAACGACCACCCCCACGGCGGTGGCGAGGGCCGCGCCCCTGTTGGCCGTCCCAGCCCTGTTACACCTTGGGGCAAGCCCGCTATGGGCTACAAGACTCGCAAGACGAAGAACCGTACTGACAAGTTCATCGTCAAGCGCAGAAATGCCAAGTAAGGAGGAAATGAAATGAGCAGAAGTATCAAGAAAGGCCCCTTTATTGCTCCCGAGCTGTTCAAGCGCGTGGAAGAGCTGAATAAGGCCGGCGATAAGAAGGTTCTGAAGACCTGGTCCAGAGCCTCCACCATTTTCCCCTCCTTCGTTGGTCATACCATCGCTGTCCACGACGGCCGTAAGCACGTTCCCGTCTATGTCACTGAGGACATGGTCGGTCATAAGCTGGGCGAGTTTGTTCCTACCAGAACCTTCCGGGGCCACTCTGGCAGCAAGACTACCAACTCTAAGTAAGGAGGAACTGGAATGGAAGCGTTAGCACATGTTAAGTACGTCCGTATGTCTCCCCGGAAAGTGAAGCTGGTTTGCGACATGATCCGCGGCAAGGACGTGAGAACCGCCACTGCACTCATGATGCAGACTCCCAAGGCCGCTTGCGAGCCCATGATGAAGCTCCTCAAGAGCGCTGTTGCCAATGCCGAGCATAACAACGGCATGAACGTGGAGAACCTGTATGTCTCCACCGTGATGGCAAACCCCGGCCCCACTCTGAAGCGTGGCATGCCCCGGGCAAAGGGCAGTTACAATCGGATTCTCAAGAGAACCACTCACATCACCCTTGGTGTGAGCGAGAAGGCTTAAGCAGGAGGTAGCTATGGGACAGAAAGTTAATCCCCATGGACTGCGCGTTGGCGTGATCAAGGATTGGGACTCTCGTTGGTACGCCCGTGCCGATAAGGTGGGCGACCTGATTGTAGAGGACTACAACATCCGTAAGTACCTGAAGAACAAGCTCTACTCCGCAGGCATTGCCAAGATCGAAGTTGAGCGTAACAACGCAAAGGTCAAAATCAACATTCATTGCTCTCGCCCCGGTGTTGTCATCGGCAAGGCCGGCGCTGAGATTGAGAACCTGCGCAAGGATATGGAAGCTCGTCTGGGCAAGACCGTGAACCTGAACATCGTTGAGGTTCGCTCTCCTGACCTGAACGCACAGCTGGTGGCCGAGAACATCGCTCAGCAGCTGGAGAAGCGTATCTCCTTCCGCCGGGCTATGAAGAAGGCTATGCAGCAGGCAACTCGCCTGGGTGCCAAGGGCATCAAGGTTACCTGTGCAGGCCGTCTGGGCGGCGCTGAAATCGCTCGCTCCGAGACCTATCACGAGGGCACCATTCCCCTCCAGACCATCCGTGCTGACATTGAGTACGGCTTCACTGAGGCTGCCACCACTTACGGCCGCATCGGTGTTAAGGTTTGGATCTACAAGGGTGAGGTCCTCAACACCACCCTGCGTGCCGCTACTCCCGAGCCCGCACCCGCTCGCCGGGATCGTCGGGACAACCGTCGTGGTGACCGCAGAGAAGGCGGCCGTGGCTTCCGGGGCGACCGGAACAATGGCGACCGCAACTATAACCGTCGGGAAGGAGGCAACCGCTAATGCTGATGCCCAAGAGAGTAAAATACCGCAAGGTGCAGCGTGGTCGTATGACCGGTACTGCCTCCCGCGGTAACAAGGTTTGCTATGGTGAGTTCGGCATCCAGGCTCAGGAGCCCGGCTGGATCACCGGCAACCAGATCGAGGCCGCTCGTGTCGCTATGACTCGTTACACCAAGCGTGGTGGTAAGGTCTGGATCAAGATTTTCCCTGATAAGCCCATTACCAAAAAGGCACTGGGCGTTCGTATGGGTTCCGGTAAGGGCGCACCCGAGACTTGGGTGGCCGTTGTCAAGAACCAGAAGGTCATGTTCGAGATTGGTGGCGTTTCTGAGGAAGTTGCCCGTGAGGCTCTGAGACTTGCTCAGCACAAGCTGCCCATCAAGACCAAGATCATCATGAAGGAAGACCTGGATACTGAGATTGGTGGTGAATGATGATGAAGGCAACTGAAGTTCGTAAGATGTCCGCAGAGGACCTGGAGGCCAAGCTGGCCGAGCTGAAGAAGGACCTGTTCTTCCTGCGTATGCAGCATGCTACCAATCAGCTGGACAATCCCATTAAGATCAACGCTGTCAAGAAAGACATTGCCCGCATCAAAACTATTATTCGTGAGAAAGAGACCAAGGTCTGAGGAGGTAAGCGATCATGAGTGAAAATACAAGAGCTTTCCGGAAAACCAGAATTGGTCAGGTCGTCTCCGATAAGATGGACAAGACCATTGTGGTTGCCATTGAGGACAGCGTGCAGCATCCTCTGTATAAGAAGATCCTGAAGCGGACTTACAAGCTGAAGGCCCACGACGAGAACAACGAGTGCGGCATCGGCGATACCGTTGAGGTTATGGAGACCCGTCCTCTGTCTAAGGACAAGAGATGGAGACTGGTCAGAATCATTGAAAAGGCTAAGTAAGGAGGTCGGACAACTATGATTCAGCAGGAAAGCTACCTGAAGGTTGCCGACAATACCGGCGCCAAGGAAATCCACTGCATCCGGGTTCTGGGCGGTTCCAGCCGGAAGTTTGGCAACATCGGCGATGTCATTGTTGCCTCCGTGCGTAAGGCTTCCCCCGGCGGCACAGTGAAGAAGGGCGAAGTGGTCAAGGCCGTTATCGTGCGCTCCAGAAGAGGCGTGCGCCGTGAGGACGGCACCTACGTCCGGTTCGACGAGAATGCCGCTGTTATTATCAAGGAAGATAAGAATCCCCGCGGCACCCGTATTTTTGGACCTGTGGCCAGAGAGCTGCGTGAGAAGGACTTCATGAAGATCCTCTCCCTGGCTCCCGAAGTCATTTAAGGGGGACGTGCCAGAATGAACATTAAGAAGAATGATAACGTAATCGTCCTGTCCGGTAAGGACAAGGGCAAGCAGGGCAAGGTCCTGACAGTTATGCCCAAGGCTGACAAGCTCATTGTTGAGGGTGTCAACATGGCTACCTGCCACACCAAGGCCCGCAAGCAGGGTGAGACCGGCGGCATCGTGAAGAAGGAAATTCCTCTGCGTGCATGCAAGGTTGCTCTGTACTGCGATGGCGCAAAGTGCCACAAGGGTGTCCGCGTAGCTTACAAGATGGTGGACGGCAAGAAAGTCCGCGTCTGCGCTAAGTGCGGCAAGGAAATCTAAGAAGGAGGAAGCGAACAATGTCTAATAGAATGAAAGAACAGTATGTTGCTGAGATCGCTCCCGCTCTTCTGAAGAAGTTCGGCTATAAGAGCGTTATGCAGATCCCCAAGCTGGACAAGGTCATCGTGAACGTTGGCTGCGGCGAAAGCAAGAACAACGCCAAGGAGATCGAGGCCATCTGCAAGGATATTGCAACCATCACCGGCCAGAAGCCCGTGACCTGCAAGGCCCGCAAGTCCGTTGCTAACTTCAAGCTCCGTGAGGGCGAAACTGTTGGCGTTAAGGTCACCCTGCGTGGTGACAAGATGTACGAGTTCCTGGACCGCCTGTTCAGCGTGGCCCTGCCTCGTGTCCGCGACTTCCGCGGCATCAACCCCAACTCCTTTGACGGCCGTGGTAACTACTCCTTCGGCCTGAAGGAGCAGCTGATCTTCCCCGAAATCGAGTACGACAAGGTGGACAAGATCCGTGGTATGGATATCTGCATCTGCACCACTGCTACTACCGACGAAGAGGCCAAGGAGCTGCTGACCCAGCTCGGCGCCCCCTTCTATAATTAATGGAGGTTTTGAACCATGGCTAAGAAATCTATGATCCTCAAGCAGCAGGCCGAGGCCAAATTCTCCAGCCGCCGCTACAATCGCTGCAAGATCTGCGGCAGACCTCACGCTTACCTCCGCGACTACGGCGTTTGCCGTATTTGCTTCCGTGAGCTCGCTTACAAGGGCGAGATTCCCGGTGTTCGGAAGGCCAGCTGGTAAAAAGCGGATTACTCTCCGGCGCCCTTTCGGGGCGTCGGAGTCCCGGACTATTACCGGGAGATTGTAAATGTAAAAAAGCATGGGAAGTCCTGAGAAGATGGAGCCGCTGGCGGCTCGCATTCCCTTGAAACTCCTGTGCTTAAACGGGTTCAGCCCGTAACTTCTATAAGGAGGATATTTAACATGCAAATCACCGATCCCGTAGCAGATATGCTGACCAGAATCCGTAACGCAAACTCTGCTAAGCACGAAACCGTGGATGTCCCCGCCTCCAACCTGAAGAAGGCTATTGCTCAGATCCTGCTGGACGAGGGCTATATCAAGGCTTTCAATGTTACCGACGAGGGTGTACAGGGCAACATTCACATCACTTTGAAGTATGTAGGCAAGAAGGAGAAGGTCATTTCCGGTCTTCGCCGTGTCTCCAAGCCCGGCCTGCGTGTGTACGCTGGTGCTCAGGAGCTGCCCAAGGTTCTGAAGGGCCTGGGTATTGCCATCGTTTCTACGTCCAAGGGCGTCATGACCGACAAGAAGGCTCGCGAGCTGCATGTCGGCGGCGAAGTCCTGGCGTTTGTCTGGTAAGGAGGTAGCTGCAATGTCTAGAATTGGTAAGCACCCCATCAGTGTCCCCGCTGAGGTTACTGTGAAGCTGGAGGCCAACAATGTGGTCACCGTTAAGGGCCCCAAGGGCGAACTGACCCAGACCTTCCACCCCGATATGATCATTGCCCTGGAGGGCAACGTGCTGAGCGTGTCCCGTCCTGACGACGAGCACCTGCACAAGAGCCTGCACGGCCTGACTCGTACCCTGCTGAACAACATGGTCGAGGGCGTGTCCAAGGGCTACAGCAAGGACCTGGAAGTTGTCGGCGTTGGTTACAAGGTCGAGAAGAAGGGTACCCAGCTGGTCATGAGCCTGGGCTTCTCTCATCCCGTTATCGTGGACGAGATCCCCGGTATTTCCATCGCTGTTCCCGCCGCTAACAAGATCACCATCAGCGGTATCGACAAGCAGGTTGTTGGTCAGTTTGCTGCCGAAGTGCGCGGCAAGAGACCTCCCGAACCCTACAAGGGCAAGGGTGTCAGATACGCCGGTGAGGTCATCCACCTGAAGGCTGGTAAGACCGGCGGCAAGAAATAATTAGGAGGTGTGCCACAATGGTAAGAAAAACCGATAAGAACGCTATGCGTCTGAAGCGCCATGTGCGCGTCCGCGGTAAGATCTCCGGCACGCCCGAGAGACCCCGCCTGAACGTTTATCGCAGCAATGCGAACATCTATGCCCAGATCATTGATGATGTGAACGGCGTCACTCTGGCTGCCGCTTCCACTCTGGAGAAGTCCTTTGAGGGCACTGCTGGCAACGCCGAGGCCGCCAAGAAGATCGGTCTGGCTCTGGCTGAGCGTGCAAAGGCAAAGGGCATCACTACTGTTGTCTTTGACCGCAGCGGTTATGTCTATCACGGCCGTGTGGCTGCCCTGGCTGAGGGTGCCCGCGAAGGCGGCCTGGAGTTCTAAGGAGGAGGAAGAAAAATGGCTTACAATAAGTCTAATGAGAACAACGCCCCTGAACTCATTGAGAAGGTCGTTTACCTGAACCGTGTCAGCAAGACCGTTAAGGGTGGCCGTGTCATGAAGTTCTCCGCTCTGGTTGTCGTTGGCGACGGCAAGGGCACTGTGGGCTACGGCCTGGGTAAGGCCGCTGAAGTCTCCGAGGCCATTCTGAAGGGCATCGCCGATGCCAAGAAGCACATGGTCAAGGTTACTCTGGCTGGTACCACCATTCCCCACGAGGTCATCGGTATCTTTGGTGCCGGCTCCGTTATGCTGAAGCCCGCCCCCGAAGGCACCGGCGTCATCGCCGGCGGCGCTGTCCGTGCCGTTTTGGAGGCTGTTGGTATCCAGAACATCTGCGCTAAGTGCCTGCGTTCTAACAATCCTCAGAACGTGGTTAAGGCTACCATGCAGGGCCTGGAGTCTCTCCGTGGACCCGAGCAGGTTGCTGCAATCCGTGGCAAGAGCGTAGAAGAAATCGTCGGTTAAGGAGGGCAATTAACATGGCTAATTTGAAAATCACGCTTGTTAAGAGTCTGAACGGCCGTCTTAAGAAGCATATCGCTACTGCTGAGTCCCTGGGCCTGCGTAAGATCGGCCATACCACGATTCAGCCCGATAACACCCAGACCCGCGGCAAGATCGCTAAGATCGGCTATCTGCTTCAGGTCACCGAAGTAGAATAAAGGAGGAACGAAGCATGAAACTTTCTGAACTTTCTCCTGTTGCCGGTTCCACTCAGGTGGGCAAGCGCAAGGGTCGCGGTACCGGTACTGGTAACGGCAAGACTGCCGGCCGTGGCCACAAGGGCCAGAAGGCCCGTAGCGGCGGTAAGGTCCGTATCGGCTTTGAAGGCGGCCAGATGCCTCTGGCTCGTCGTGTTCCTAAGCGCGGCTTTATTAACATCTTCGCTAAGCCCCTGACTGCTGTGAACGTTTCCGAGCTGGAAGCTTTCGAGAATGGCGCTGTTGTGGATGCTGCTGCTCTGATTGAGAAGGGCATCATCTCTGACTGCAAATATGGCCTCAAGGTCCTGGCCCGTGGTGAGCTGACTAAGAAGATCACCGTAAAGGCCGCCGCTTTCTCCGAATCTGCCAAAGTAAAGATCGAGCAGGCAGGTGGAAAGGCCGAGGTGGTATAAGTGATTTCCACATTCCGTAACGCTTGGAGAATTCCGGAGCTTCGGAAGAAGATCCTTTTCACTATCTTTATGCTGATTCTGTACAGAATCGGCGCGGCTATTATGGTTCCCTATGTGGACACCAATGCACTGGCAACTTACTTTAAGTCCCTGGAAGGCACTGTGCTGGACTTCTACAACACCCTGTCCGGCTCTGCCTTCTCCCAGGCGTCCGTGTTGGCCCTGAGCATTCAGCCCTACATTAACGCCTCTATTATCATTCAGCTTCTGACCATCGCCATTCCTGCTCTGGAGCGTATGTCCAAGGAGGAAGGCGAGGAAGGCAAGAAGAAGCTGAACCGCATCACCCGTTTCACCACAATCGGCCTGGGTCTGCTCATGGGTTCTGCATACTGTGTGATGCTGAACAACTATCATATCCTGGCTGAGGGTGCAAACTTCCTGAACTACCTGGTCATCGTCCTGACCTTCACCGCCGGCTCTGCCCTGGTGATGTGGATGGGCGAACAGATCACCGAGTTCGGTATCGGCAACGGTATCTCCATGATCCTGTTTGCCAACATCGTTGGCCGTCTGCCTGAGAACGTGATCACCATGGTCAAGGGTCTCTCCGGCGGTGCAATGGTGTGGTGGCAGGCTCTGATCATCGTTGTTGCTGTTATGGCTCTGGTTGTGCTCATTGTATTCGTCAATGACGCTGAGCGCCGCATTCCCGTCCAGTACGCCAAGCGCGTTGTGGGCCGGAAGGTCTACGGCGGTCAGAACACCAACCTGCCTATCAAGGTGAATATGTCCGGCGTTATGCCTGTCATCTTCGCTCAGTCCATCGCATCTCTGCCCGCTACCATCTTCGCTTTCACTCACGTGAAGGCCGGTGTTGGCTTCTGGGGTGTGGTGAGAGGAATCTTCGAGCCCAGCAGCTGGTTCTACGCATTCCTCTATTTCATTCTCATTTTCGGCTTTGCATATTTCTATGCAGCTATCCAGTATGACCCCACCGAGATTGCTAATAACCTGAAGAAAAATGGTGGCTTCATTCCCGGCTTCCGGCCTGGTAAGCCCACAGCTGACTTCATCGGTAAGGTAATCCGTAAGGTCACTCTCTTCGGCGCTATCTATCTGGCAATTGCCGCCCTGCTGCCCATCATCGGAGGTAATCTGATCCCCGGTGTACGGTCTCTGGGTATTGGCGGTACTTCCGTCATCATCGTCGTCGGTGTTGCACTGGAGACTGTTCAGGCACTGGAAGCTCAGATGCTTATGCGTCACTACAAGGGCTTCCTGGAGTAAGCTAGGAGGCGCTTCATGAATCTGATTTTATTGGGAGCCCCTGGTGCCGGTAAAGGCACTCAGGCGGGGCTGTTAGTTGAAAAGCTGGGAATTCCCACTATTTCTACAGGTAATATGCTCCGTGAGGCAATTCACAATGGAACAGAAATCGGCCAGCTGGCCAAGCGCTACATGGATGAAGGTTGTCTCGTTCCCGACGATGTCGTTCTCGGCATCGTCGGCGAGCGGGTCAAGAAAGACGACTGCCGCAATGGCTTCATTTTGGACGGCTTCCCCCGCACTGTGCCCCAGGCAGAGGGTCTGGAGAAGCTGGGCGTCAACATCGACCATGTAGTGTCCATTGAGATCAGTGACGACGAGATCATCTCCCGCATGACCGGCAGACGTGTCTGCCTCAAGTGCGGTGCGACCTATCACGTTGTTGCCAATCCTCCCAAGGCAGAGGGAATCTGTGATTCCTGCGGCGATGAGCTGGTGATCCGGGACGATGACAAGGTGGAAACCGTTCGTCATCGCATCGAGGTCTATCACGCTCAGACCGAAGAGCTGAAGGTGTTCTACAAGAACAAGGGTAAGCTCCGTCTTGTGGATGGTAAACAGTCTATCGAAGATGCTAACCACGCCATTCTCGTGGCCATAGGAGCAGTAAAATGATTTCTGTGAAGAACGAGCGTGAGCTGGAGGCCATGCGTCAGGCTTGTAAAATTACCGCGGCAGCCCGTGCCTTGGCAGGGGAAATGGTAAGACCTGGCGTGACGACCAAGCAGATCGACAAGGCTGTTCACGAATTTATCGTGAAGCAGGGCGCCAAGCCGTCGTTCCTGCATTATAACGGATTCCCGGCAAGTGTGTGCATCTCCGTTAACAACACCATCATCCATGGAATTCCTGGAGAACGGGTGCTTGAAGAGGGCGATATCGTCTCTGTTGATGTGGGTGCCTATTACAAAGGATTCCATGGTGACTGCGCAGCAACCTATCCCTGCGGCAAGATCAGCCCCGAGGCCCAGCGGCTCATTGATGTGACCCGCCAGAGCTTCTATGAGGGCATGAAGTTTGCCAGACAGGGCCGCCGGGTGTCTGACATCTCCCATGCAGTCCAATCGTATGTGGAGTCAAACGGTTTTTCTGTGGTGCGCGACTTCGTAGGTCACGGCGTAGGTGCGCATCTGCATGAAGAGCCTGAGGTGCCCAATTTCGGAGCACCCGGGCACGGACCCAGACTGATCAAAGGCATGACCATTGCCGTTGAGCCCATGGTGAACGCAGGCACCCATGAGGTGGTCGTTCTCAGGGACAAATGGACAACGGTGACTGCCGACGGCAAGCTCTCGGCCCATTACGAAAATACTGTGCTCATTACCGACGGCGAGCCGGAAATTCTCACCGTCACCGAGGGGCTGTAGCATGGAAATTCAAAAGTCGGATATTGTATTGTCTACCGCCGGACACGACCGGGGAAAGCTGTTCTTCGTAATGGAGACAGACGGTGCGTACGTCCTGATCGCCGATGGCAAGACAAGACCGCTTGAGCGCATGAAACGCAAAAGGGGGAAACATGTCCGAAAGGTCCCTCGAGCTGAATCCAGAGTCGCCGGAAAGATCCGGTCCGGCGAAAAAGTGCTCAACAGCGAATTACGAAGGAATTTGGCTGTATGCAGCCAAGAAATCATCAGTCAAAACCAAGGGAGGTTTTAACTTGGCAAAAGACGACGTAATTGAACTTGAGGGCATCGTTGTCGATGCACTGCCGAATGCAATGTTCACCGTTGACATTGGCAACGGGCACACCATTCTGGCACATATTTCCGGCAAGCTCAGAATGAACTTTATCAAGATCTTGCCCGGTGACAAGGTAACTGTTCAGATGTCTCCTTATGATCTGACTCAGGGTCGGATTACCTGGAGAAGTAAGTAATATGTATAAGAGATTGCTCTTAATTGGAGGTTAACAGTATGAAGGTAAGACCGTCCGTTAAGCCCATGTGCGAGAAGTGCAAGATCATTAAGCGCAAGGGTCGCGTTATGGTAATTTGCGAGAACCCCAAACACAAGCAGAGACAAGGCTAATAGGAGGTGCTTGAAGAATATGGCAAGAATTGCTGGTATTGACCTGCCCCGCGAGAAGCGGATTGAAATTGGTCTGACTTATATCTACGGCATTGGCCGCACTAGTGCCGCTAAGATCCTGGCCATGGCCGGCATCGATCCCGATGTCCGCGTTAAGGACCTGACCGAGGATCAGGAAGCTGCCCTGCGTGATGTTATTGATCACAACTACACCATCGAGGGTGACCTCCGTCGTGAAGTTGCTATGAACATCAAGCGGCTCAGCGAAATTGGCTGCTATCGTGGTCTGCGTCATCGTCGTGGCCTGCCCGTTCACGGCCAGCGGACCAAGACCAACGCCCGTACCCGCAAGGGTCCCAAGAAGACCATTGCTAACAAGAAGAAGTAAAGGAGGGATATGTAATGGCTAAGGTAAACGCTAAGAAGGTTGTAAAGCGCCGCAAGGAGCGCAAGAACGTTGAGAAGGGTGCCGCTCATATCCGCTCTTCTTTCAACAACACCATGGTCACCATCACCGACCTGAATGGTAATGCCCTGTCCTGGGCTTCCTCCGGCGGCATGGGCTTCCGTGGCTCTAAGAAATCCACCCCCTTCGCAGCTCAGACTGCTGCTGAGGTTGCCGCAAAGGCAGCTATGGAGCACGGCCTGAAGACTGTTGAAGTTTTCGTTAAGGGCCCCGGCCAGGGCCGTGAGGCTGCTATCCGCGCCCTCCAGTCCGCCGGTCTGGAAGTTGTTATGATCAAGGACGTGACTCCCATTCCTCACAATGGTTGCCGTCCCCCCAAGAGACGTCGTGTCTAATTCGCTATAGGAGGAAATTGAATTATGGCTAAGAACATGCAGCCCGTCCTGAAGCGTTGCAGAACTCTCGGCGTTTCTCCTGCCGCAATGGGTTACTCCAAGACTTCCAACAAGAACCCCGGCGGTCAGAGAAGAGCTAAGAAGTCTGAGTACGCCCTGCAGCTGACGGAAAAGCAGAAGGTCAAGTTTGTTTATGGCATCCTGGAGAAGCAGTTCCGTTCTTACTACGAGAAGGCTTCCCGTGCCGAAGGTAATACCGGTGCAGTGCTCCTGAGCATGCTGGAGCGCCGCCTGGACAATGTCGTGTATCGCCTGGGCTATGCTTCCACTCGTCGTGAGGCTCGCCAGCTGGTGTCCCACGGCCACTTCACCGTCAACGGCAAGCGGGTCGACGTGCCCTCTTTCCAGGTGAAGCTCGGTGACATCGTCGCCGTTTCTGAGGCCAGCATCACCAAGCCTCGCTTCAAGAAGATGAAGGAAGATGACGCTTTCGTTGCCGCTCCCAAGTGGCTGGATCGTGACAAGAATAACCTGCAGGGTAAGGTTGTCGCTATTCCTACCAAGGAAGACATTGACTTTGAGATCGCCGAGCACCTGATCGTCGAGTTGTACTCCAAGTAATGTTTTGCCCTCATTGATTGGTAAGCTGAATGTAGCGGGGCTTCGGCCCCGCAAGGTGAAAAGGAGGGTATTTATTCATGGTAGAAATTGAAAAGCCGCGCATTGTGTGCATGGATTCTCCCGAAGATGCCTCTTACGGCAAGTACGTGGTGGAACCTCTTGAACGGGGCTACGGTACAACTCTGGGTAACTCCCTGAGAAGAATTTTGCTGTCCTCTCTGCCTGGCACGGCTGCGACCTCCATCAAGATCGCCGGCGTCCAGCATGAGTTTTCCACGATTCCCGGTGTCAAGGAAGATGTCACCGAGATCGTACTGAGTGTGAAGAGAATCATCGCAAAGCTGCACTGCCAGGGTGTAAAGACTGTGTACATTGACGCAGTGGGTCCCTGTGAGGTGACAGCTGGTGATATCAAGGCCGATGGTGAAGTGGAGATTCTGAATCCGGATCTGCACATTGCCACCCTGGGCGCTGATGCCACATTCAATATGGAGATCACCATGAGCCATGGCCGCGGCTATGTCTCTGCTGACCGGAACAAGACACCGCAGACTGTCATTGGTGTCATCCCCGTCGATTCCATTTACACGCCTGTTTACAAGGTGAACTACACCGTTGAAAACACCCGTGTTGGCAACATGACCGACTATGATAAGCTGACTCTGGAAGTCTGGACAGACTCCACCATTTCCGCTCGGGACGCTGTTTCTCTGGGCGCAAAGATTCTGTCTGACCACCTGAGCCTGTTTACGAACCTGTCTGAGAGTGTAGCCAGTGCCTCCACCGTTGTGGAGAAGGAAGAGAAGGGCACCAATAAGGTTCTTGCAATGACCATCGACGAGCTGGATCTGTCTGTTCGGAGCTTCAACTGCCTGAAGAGAGCCAACATCAACACTGTTGAGGATTTGATTTCCAAGACCGGTGAGGATATGATGAAGGTTCGGAACATGGGCAAGAAGTCCCTGGACGAAGTACAGAAGAAGCTGGAGATGATGGGTCTTTCCCTGGCCAGTGAAGAATCCGGCAACAATTAACTAATTACCTTGTTAACGTAAGGAGGATACGCGAATGTTCGGTACTCGTAAGCTCGGCAGAAACAGTGCACAGAGAAAAGCACTGCTGCGTCAGCTGACCACCGATCTGCTGGCCAACGGCAAGATCGAGACCACTTTCTATAAGGCTAAGGAAGTGCAGCCCGTGGTGGAAAAGATGATCACCCTGGGCAAGAAGGGCAACCTGGCTGCTTACCGCCGCGCAATGGGCTACATCACCAACGAGGATGTTGTCCAGAAGCTGTTTAAGGAAGTTGCTCCCAAGTATGCTGACCGCAACGGTGGCTACACCAGAGTGACTCGCCTGGGCGCTCGCCGCGGTGACGCCGCTGAAATGGCTGTCATTGAGCTGGTGTAATTGACGTAACTGTCGTTTTTATCCCCTCCCGGTAATCCGGGAGGGGATTTTTTTGCCTTTTGCTCAAAGGAGACACAGGGGGACTTTTATGGGCTTTTGGGGGTAGAATGGGGCTGCATCTTCTGAGAGCAGGGCTGGATTCTCCTTTTTACTTGACGAAATCCGGAAGGCAGGGTATGATAAGCAGTACACCTTTGCTGTGAAAGGGGAAATAGGATGTCCAGCTATGTGACAAAGAAAACACCCGGCAATACCGCCTGGTTTACCCATGACCGATTCGGAATGTTCATTCACTGGGGCCTGTATGCCATGCCTGCACGGCATGAATGGGTCAAGTCCAATGAGTGCATGACCGAGGCCCAATATGACCGCTACTTTCAGTACTTTGACCCGGACCTGTACGATCCCCGTCAGTGGGCTGCCATGGCGAAGGCGGCCGGTATGAAATATGCGGTGATGACCGCCAAACACCATGACGGCTTTTGTATGTTTGACTCTGCCTATACGGACTACAAATGCACCAACACTCCTGCGGGCAGGGATTTGCTTCGGGAGTATGTGGAAGCATTTCGTGCAGAAGGTTTGAAGGTGGGATTTTATTACTCCCTTCTGGACTGGCACCACCCTGATTTTACTGTGGATATGCTCCATCCCCGCCGCAACGATCCCGGAGCGGAGCAGCTTAATGCGGGCCGGGACATGAAGCGTTACAGTGCCTACATGAGAAATCAGGTGCGGGAACTTCTGACGAACTATGGCAAGATAGACATATTATGGTTTGATTTTTCCTATTCCGATCATCAGTCCGGGGAACCCTGGATGAAGGGAAAGGGAAAGAATGACTGGGAATCGGAGGCGCTCATTGCCCTGGCCCGGTCACTTCAGCCTGAAATCATCATTGACAACCGGGCAGAAATCGACCAGGATCTGTGGACCCCGGAGCAGTACCAGCCTAAGAGCTGGATCAGACACCCCGACACCGGGGAACTGGTGACCTGGGAGGCCTGTCAGACATTTTCCGGCTCCTGGGGCTACTATCGGGACGAAATGAGCTGGAAATCTCCGGAAATGCTGCTTCGGATGCTGATTGAAACGGTCAGTCTGGGGGGCAATCTTCTGATGAATGTAGGCCCCACAGCCCGGGGCTATTTTGACCACCGGGCCTGCAAGGCCCTGGAGGTCTATGGGCAGTGGATGAAGTACAACAGCCGCTCCATCTACGGCTGCACCATGGCAGAGCCGGAATTGAAAGCCCCGGCGGATTGCCGCTTCACCCAGAGCCAGGATGGGACACGGCTCTATGTCCATCTCTTTGCCTATCCCTATGGCTATCTGGAGCTTCCGGGACTGGCCGGAAAGGTGGAATACGCACAGTTTCTGGAGGACGGCAGTGAGCTGACCTTTACGGAGGGCAGGGTGGAGCATTTCTCTCTGGGTGCCACCCGGCAGGAGGATCTGCTGGTCATCAATCTGCCTGCGGTGAAGCCCCGGAGTCTGGTGCCTGTGATTGAACTGTTTTTGAAATAACAAAGTCCCTTATGCGGACGGAACAGAAGGAAGCTTATGAACGAAAAAGAAATTGGCGAGCTGCGTCGGCGGCTCAAACCGGAAAAAACCAGCATCACCCACATCCGGGGATGCTATGTAAACGACAAGAAGGAAATCCTGTCAGAATTTGACCAGTCTCTGGGCGTTCTGTCTGAGGATGAGGGAGAGAAAATCCTGGCCCTGCTGCGCAGAACTATGTCCGGCACCCAGGGAAAGAACCTGGTGGACATCTCCTTCGCCACAGATCAGGTGGCCAGCGGGGAAGAGCACAAGCTTCTCATGGCCCTGCGGGACGGCGGGACGGAGAACGAAGAGCTGGTGCATCAGCTGTATGACAAAATCATCAGCTCTCTGGAGATTGAGGGCAGCTATCTGATCCTTTTGGCAGCGGATGCATACGATGTCCCCTTCAAGGGAAAGGACGATCTGGCCTTCTCTGAAGGCTCTGAGACGGTGTTCCGGTACATCCTGTGCTCGATCTGCCCTGTAAAGCTCACCAAAACGGCCCTTACTTATCATGTCAATGCGGGAGAGTTCCACAACCGGGCTACAGACTGGGTGGTTGGTTCCCCGGAGCTGGGCTTCATGTTCCCGGCCTTTGACAGCCGTGCCACAAACCTCTATGGTGCTCTGTACTACTGCCGGAATATTTCCGTCAGTCAGGACGCTTTCATTGATGCCGTATTTAAAACCCCTGCCCCCATGCCTGCGGGAGAGCAGAAGGTGAATTTTGAAAGCATTCTGGGTCTGTCTCTGGGGGAGGAAGCCTCCATGGAGACGGTACAGGCGGTCCGTGGACAGTTTGTAAACATGATTCAGGAGCACAAGGAGAGCAAGGAGCCGGAGCCTCTTACGGTGACAAAGAGCACCGTCAAGGGCGTGCTGGCCAGCTGCGGCGTATCTGAGGAGAAGGTGGAGACCTTCGGGCAGGAGTACGACCAGGCCTTTGGAGAAGATATGGATTTGAGTCCCAGAAATGTGGTGGACCCCAAGCAGCTGGAGGTCAAGACCCCTGATGTGACCATCAAGGTCAATCCCGAGCGGTGGGATCTGATGGAGACAAGGGTGCTGGGCGGTGCAAAGTATATCCTGATCCGGGCAGAAGAAGGGGTAGAGCTCAACGGCGTACCCATTCAGATCGAAGAATAACAGCCGGGGCCGTCTCGATGGGGAGACGGCCCCGATTTATCTGTGAAAATGGATTGAGAAAAGGGAAAAGGGATGATATACTGAAACAGTGAACATTGGCAGTACAGACAGCAGCCCCCTGAAGCGCCGGGACAATCCCGGAGGTTTCCTGCTGTCAGCAAGGCCATATGAGAACGATACCTCAGGGGTCGGCCCCTGAAAGGAGAAACGCTATGAATCAACTTGGAAAATCGGGAGGCCTGACCGCCCGGGGACTGCGGCTGTGGGGATTTTTATTCCTTCTGGCAGGTCTGGTGGGAAAAAGCATCCTGATTCCACAGACGCAGGGCTTTACCGGCACACAGCTGGTGGAGTTTATAAAGACGAATGAACAGGGAAGGGCCCTTGCGGCACTGTCTCTGGCGTTACAGGCCCTTGAATCCTGCGCCGCCCCCATTTTTGCTTTTCTGCTGGTGGAGGGCTTCCGCTACACCACAAATCCGGGCCGCTATATCCTCCGGGTGTTTGGTCTGGCAGTGGTTTCTGAAATCCCGTATAATCTGTGTACCGCCGGTACCCTTTGGGCAGAGGGTTCCAGAAACCCCGTGTTTGCCATGGCAATCTGTCTGGTTCTGCTGTATTTTTACAAAATGCAGGAGGACAGAGGGGTTTCCGGCGTTGTGTTTCAGGTGATGACTGCCCTTATGGCGGCGCTCAGCGTCACCAGCCTGGGGGTGCCGGAGGGCCTGCCCCTTGTGGCACTGGTGCTGATTTTGTGGGTCCTGCGGTGGAAGGAAAAGCGGATCCCGGTCAGTGCGGTCGCTTCGCTGTTCTGTGCCACCCTGAATCCGCTTTACATCGTGGCCCCTCTGGGCTTCCTGTTCATTCATTTCTATAATGATGAAGAAGGATGCAGCTCCAGATGGGTGAAATATCTGACATATCCTGCATTACTTTTGGCTGTTTGGGCCATTTCTTTGATAGCATTTAAAAAATAAGTGCGGTCTCGAAGTTGGGACGCTGCATTGCACGATACCATTTTTCTTGTTTGCAAATAGAAACCAGGGGATTTTTATTACGGATAGAAGGAAAAGGGGACGAGTAGAGTGTCACAGAAATTGCAGGGAATCATCATCAAAAAGCATCGGCAGGACCGGAATTGGTCCCAGGGGACCTTGTGCAGGGGAATTTGTGCGGTTTCCTACCTCTCCAAAATCGAGCAGGGAAAGGCAGAGGGAAGCGAGGAAGTGGTGGACCTGCTGTTTCACCGGCTGGGCATTACCTGGCACCAGGAGCCGGAATTCTGCACGGAAGCGACCTCCTGGTACGAAAGCTGCTATGAGCGGCTGCTTTCCGGAGAAGGGGTCCAGGATCTGGCTGAGGACTTGCAGATGCGGGAGAAAAAGGACTGCACCAGTCCCTTCCTGCTGGACTGGCTGATTTTGAACTGGGCGGTTACGGGACAAAAGCCTAAGAATATCGAGCTGTACCGGCAGGCCATGGATCAGCGGCAGTATAATCTCTATCTGTGTCTCACGGGCCAATTCCACGAGCTGCTGTGTGTGTCCGAGCAGGGCTATTATTTCCTGGAGGCGGGAAGGAGAGCCTACTGGATGGGAGATTACGGCAGAGCCATGGAATATTTGCAGCGTGGATATTCTCAGGCCAGCCGGGAAGGAAGCCTGCCTATTATGTATGAGTGCCGGATTTTTCTGGGCAACTGCTTCAGCAACCTCAACCAGCTGGAACAGATGCAGGATCACTATTCTGCGGCCTGCCGCATGGCAAGAAGTCTCCGCCTGACGGAAGAAATTCCCATCATTTCCTACAATCAGGCCACCACGGAAATCATGATGGGAAAAACAGAGGATGCACTGCGGCATCTGCTGGAATACCCCTGGAATGAGGCCCTGTATTTTCATAAGCTGGCCATTTGCTATGAGAAGCTGGGCCAGACCCAGCTGGCATTACAGGCCCTGGACCATGCACAGACGGCTCCCCTTGGGAATCTCCCCAAGAACCCGCCCCAGGGGAAGGAAATTTTCTCTGAGATGTGCCAGGTGGTGCGGTTCCGGCTGGAGGACCCGGATTACCTCCAGAAGCAGGAATACGGCGCTTTGCTGCTGCGGTGTTTTCAGCATCAGGAGAGTCAGTTCCCCAAGGGCTTTGTCCGCTTCCATGCCATCTGGATGGAGGAGTGGTACTCTGCCCACAGACAGTACCGGCTGGCCTGTGAGATTATTCGCAAATTTTCCTAAAAAACAAAGGTTTAATAGCATGAGGTAGCACATTTGGTGAAAATTTTCCCAAATGTGCTACCTTTATTTTTGGTGAATGAGGTGCTATACTAAAGATACAAGGGGTGTGAAATAATCTTCATACCCAACCCCCAAAAGGGAAATGAAAGGAAAGGGAGAACACGACATGAGTAGAAAAGCATTTGCTCTGCTGATTGCCCTGCTTCTGGTTCTGACTATGACCATGGGTGCAGCAGCCGCCGAAGAGGGCGGAAAAATCACTCTGACCGCACGGCACAACGGCAGCACAATCAGCGTTGCCTTAGGGCTGGAAGGTGCACCGGGAATCACCAACGGCAGGGTGATTGTGGAGTATGACGCCGAGGCAGTGAGCCTGCAGGATGTGCAGGTCCTGGCACAGACCGGTGCCGCCAGTGTCAACCGGGAAGAGGATGAAATGGTATCTCTGGCCTGGGTTGGCAGCAATCTGGAAGACCGGGCAGATTTGGCTGTTCTGACCTTTGCAGTGACCAAAGAAGGCGAAACAGCATTCTCTGCCAGAATGGACGATGCCTATGCAGGAGAGACCAAAGCAGAGTTTGCTCCTGCGGATGTGACCGCAGCCTGTCATCCCTTTACAGACATCACGGGACACTGGGCAGAAGAAGAGATTCTGGATGCCTATTATGCAGGACTCTTTAAGGGTGTGACAGATACAACCTTTGCACCGGACAGAAAAATGAACCGGGCCATGTTTGTTACCACGCTGTACCGTATGGAGCAGGAGCCTGAAGCCCAGAAGCACCACACCTTCACCGATGTGCCCCAGGGATGCTACTATGAAAAGGCTGTGTCCTGGGCAGTGGAACAGGAGATTACCAATGGTGTAGGAAATGACCTCTTTGCCCCCGGAAAGGTCATCAGCCGTCAGGAGATGGCCACCATGCTGTACCGTTACGCCGGTCTCAAGGGCATGGTGGACGGGGAGTTGGGCACCCCGGACCTTGGATTTACAGATGAGAACCAGATCAGCGGCTGGGCCAAGGAAGCCGTGTGCTGGGCGGTGGAGGAGCAGATTCTTGAGGGCTATCCCGGAAACCGCCTGATTCCCAGAGCTGCACTGACCCGTGCACAGGGCGCAGTGGTTCTGTGCCGGTACATGAATTTGTAAGGGGGATTGAGCCATGAAACAGATGAAACGATTTTTCTCTCTGCTGCTGACAGTTTGTATGCTTCTTACGCTGCTGCCCGGAGGGGTGCAGGCAGCTGAAACAGAAAATGTACCCATCCTGGGTGAAGAACAGACCCAGGAAGGAAGAATCGCTCCCGAAGGTGCCGGACAGGAGTCGGTGGAAGCCACCGGTAAGGTTACGGCGCAGGAAATTGAGAATCCCGGCGTGGATCTCAGAAAGCATGACGATGCCAGTGAAGCCCTGGAGCTTCCTGACAAGGACGAAACCGTCCGTGTCATTGTGGTTCTGGAGCAGCCAGGTCTTCTGGAGCAGGGCTACACAACCGCTCAGATCGCCTCCAACGGGGCAGAAGTTTCCGGCAAGGTGCAGACCATGGCCCAGCTTCAGTCCCAGGCTCTGGCAGATATGGAGACCCTCACAGGCATGGACCTGGAGGCCCGGTATCAGTACAATGTGGCATTTAACGGTCTTTCCGTGGAAGTGCCCTATGGGGAGCTGGAGCAGATCCGGCAGATTCCCAATGTAAAATCTGCCTTTGTGGCAGAGCACTATGATGTGCCGGAGCCCATGCCTGCCCTGGGCCATATGGCAGATCCCTTCACAAACTCAACAAAGGACCATTTCGGTTCTGCACTTACCTGGGAGAATCTGGGCTATACAGGTCAGGGAATGCGTGTGGCAGTTATCGACACCGGCCTGGACCTGGACCATCCTTCCTTTGCAGATGCACCTGCCCTGACGGACAGAAGCCTGAAGCTTGAGGAAGTGCAGTCTGTCCTCACCACCCTGAACGCCTACCAGCGTTACACCCAGACCAGTACCCTGAAACTGACGGCAGAAAAGCTCTACCGCAGCGAAAAGGTACCCTATGCCTTTAACTATGTGGACAGCGGTCTGGATGTGACCCATGACCACGACAATCAGGGCGATCACGGTACCCATGTTTCCGGTATCATCGCCGCCAACCCGCTGGACACCACCCCTGTGGTGGGCGTGGCCCCCGATGCACAGCTTATGGTAATGAAGGTCTTCGGCAAGAACGGCGGTGCTTATTTTGATGACATCGCTGCGGCTCTGGAGGACTGCTACCGCCTCAACGCCGATGCAGTGAACCTGTCTCTGGGTGCTCCCGCCGGCTTCTGTGACGAGGGCGAGCACATCAATGAAATTTACGGCAAGATTCTGGACAGTGACATGATCGTAGCCATTGCCGTGGGCAACTCCAACTCTGCTGCCAATATGAACGGCTATGGCACCAACAAGAACCTGACCTGCGATCCCGATATCGGTCTGGTTTCCTCTCCTGCTACTTATGTGGGAGCCACCGGTGTAGCCAGCTCCGAAAATACCACCATTATGCTGAACTACCTCACCGTGGGCGGTGAAAATGTGGCGTTCACCGATATGGGCGCAATGCCTTTTACCGGTCTGGCCGGTGAGGAACGGGAATATGTGATGGTTCCCGGCTACGGCAGCCCGGAGGACTTTGCAAAGGTGAATGTAAAGGGAAAGATTGCCGTGGTATCCCGTGGCTCTTCTGATCCCCAGACCCCTGTCACCTTTGTGGACAAGCAGACCAATGCCAAGAAATACGGCGCTGTTGGCTGTATCGTCTATGACAATGTGGTTGGCCCTCTGATTAACATGATGGATGCCCAGCAGCTTCCCAACGCCTTTGTGAGCATGGAAAACGGTGCGCTTCTCAAGGAAGCTGCCGGAGAAGATGGCATCGGTGTGCTGGAGGTCAAGCCCCTGCACGATCTGATCGGCATTGACAGCTCCACGGCCGGACAGCTCAGCGACTTCTCCTCCTGGGGTGTCACCCCTGACTTGCAGCTGAATCCCGATGTCACCGCCCCCGGCGGCAACATCTATTCCAGTGTGGGCAATGGAAAGTACGGTACCATGTCCGGTACCTCCATGGCCTGTCCCCACATCGCAGGTATGAGCGCACTGGTACTGCAGCACCTGCATACCGTGTATCCCGACCTGACCGAAGCACAGATGCATACTGTGGCGGAAGCTCTGATTATGAGCACGGCAGAGCCTGCCCTTGAGCCGACCGGCGTGCTGTATTCCCCCAGAAAGCAGGGTGCCGGTGTTGCCAATGTGTACCGTGCCGTTACCTGCCCCGCTTACCTCACGGTAAACGGAGATACCCCCAAGATTTCCTTTGGCGATGACGACAACCGCACTGGCGTATACCAGGCTTCCTTTGAAATCCACAACCTGTCGGACAAGGAAATGACATATGCCCTGGATGGCAGTGCACTGACCGACCAGGTGGATCTCACCCATGAGGAGCAGGGCTACCTGTTTATGAGCGAAAGCTCTAAGAATCTGGATGCTGCTCTTACATTCCAGGGTGCAAACGGTACCCTTCCCAAGCAGTACGACTACAACGGTGACGGTCTGGTAGACCAGGCTGATGTTCAGGCTCTTCTGGATGCAGTCAACGGTCTGACGGAAGTGAAGGCCGGTTATGACCTCAATGGCGATGAGACGGTAGATACCGCCGATGTGCAGATCCGCCGGATATACCGCTCTGGATCAGGTGACGGTTCCTGCCGGGGGCAGCACCACGGTGTATGTTACCGTGACATTGTCTCAGGAGGACAAGCAGTACATGGACACCTATTATGAAAATGGTATCTATGTGGATGGTTTTGTCCGTCTTTACGGCAAGCAGGGCGACCTGAGCCTGCCCTTTGTGGGATTCTACGGCGACTGGAGTGCCCCGAGAATCTTTGATACCGGCTGGTATTACGAGGGCAAGGGTGGTGCCGATGCAGAGTTTAACCGCTACCTCCATGTGATTTTCACCGACTTCGGTGAGGGTGCCCATTCCAACCTGGGTATCAACCCCTATATGTATGAGGAATATGATCCCTCCCACAATGTCCTGAGCCCCAACGGAGACGGCTATCTGGATAAGATCGACGAGATCTACCTGAGTATGCTCCGTGGTGCAAAGGTGATGGACTTCACCTGGACCGACGATGCAGGCAACCAGCTCTTCCATGAGCAGGCACGCAATGCCCGCAAGAGCTACTATAACAACGCCTTTGGCGTGTGCCTGCCCTTCATCTACGGCGATGTCTGCGAAGTCTACGACTTCCTGGATGAGGACGGACAGTATGTAGTAAAGAACAATGATAAGATTCATCTCACCGTGGATGCCTACCTGGACGACGGCGATCTGAACGACGGTCAGGCAGACAAGCAGGATTTGGACGAAAGCATGACCATTGATATGGTGGTGGATACAGAAAAGCCCATGTTGTATACCGATGAGATTGCATTCCTCTATAATCCCTACACAGACAGCCGTTATCTGGAGTTCTTTGTCTCCGATAACTATGGCATTGCAGCGGTAGTTCCCATGACCATGGCCGGAGAAGCCTATTCCTATGTTTCCGTGGAGGATGTACCCGGCGAAAAGCAGCTGATTCGGCTGGATGTATCCGAATACGACGCATCCTTTAAGATTGCGGTCTGTGACTATGGCTGCAACGAAAGCTTCTATGAGATCAACTTCGCTGGTGCTGAAAACATCAATCCCGATGCTTTCTATGGCTATCGCCGTTACAGCACCAGACAGATTAACGGCTACCTCTTTACCACGGACCAGTTCAATGGCTGGTACTCCTTTGAAACCCCTGATGAAATGCGCCGCCATACCGACCGGTACGCAAGCATGGAGTCCGTGGTGGCTGCCGCAGAGTATGTGGACGGCTATATCATCGGCATTGACGCAGACAGTGAGATTTTCACCATGAAGGCCGGCACCTGGGACCGCACCAAGCTGGGAACTCTGAAGGCCGGCAGCACTCCCTGGAACAAAAAGACCTATTCCGCTCTGGATATGGCCTTTGACTACACCACAGACACCCTGTATGTCCTGTCTGACGAGCTCAATGAGAACGAGGGCGGTCACCTGATGACCGTTGACTATCTCACAGGTGAAGTTACCGACCTGGGCATCATTGAGGGAATTAACCACAATAAGACCCAGCTTCTGACTCTGGCCTGTGACAATGACGGCGTTCTCTATGCCATTGACATTGCAAGCGGCACCCTCCACACCATCGATGTGGAGACCATGACCGCCACGGCCTATGCCAGCGCAACGGGCTACTATCCTGCTTATGCACAGTCCATGACCGTAGACCATGAGACCAACAAGCTCTATTGGGCCGGTTATCAGGGCAAGGCAGGCCGCTCCTACTTCATGGAGCTGGACAAGGAAACCGGCAATGTCCTGTCCATGGTGTCCACCATGGATAACGGCGAAATGTGCGCCGTCTTTAAGCCCTGGGACTGCGGCAGAGATCTGTTCCCTGGGAACACAGAGGCAACAGGTCTGGTCATGTCCAAGGATCAGGCATTCCTGACCGTAGGTGAGACGGTGGCACTGAACTGCATGCCTCAGCCCTACTATGCACAGCTGGCCGAAGCCACATGGACTTCTGATAACGAGGCCGTTGCAGTGGTCCACGGAGGCGTTGTGGAGGCCAAGAGTGTAGGTGCCGCCAATATCACCGCCAAGGTAGGGGATATGGAGGCTTCCTGTAAGATTTCTGTCAACAATGTCACCGGTGCCCTCATGCTGTATAACAACAGAGCAGAACAGTGGGTGACACTGGGAGCGGGAATGCCCCAGAAGGCCTATGGCATGGCAGACACGGTAAAGAGTGGCCCTGTGACCGCTGCGGCCTACTATAACGGAAATGTTTACGCCTTTGACTGTGCAGAGGAAGAAACCCCCGAAACCGGAGAAATCGTATACAAGTCCACCTTCTACAAGCTGGATGCCAAGACTCTGAATGGCCATGAGGTTGGCACCACGGACCGGAAGGTAACGGCAATGGCCTTCAATTACGCCGACGGCTTCATGTACGCTCTCACCGTTTCCCTCAACACAAATACCTGGGAAGAGGAGTATGCCCTGAACCGTGTGAATCCTCTCACCGGTGAGCTGGCTAAGGTGGAGACTCTGGACAATGCCGTTTTCGGCAGTGCCTTCGGCGGTATGGCCATCGATGAAGCAGGCAGCTTCTATTTCATGGTCACCGACCCCAACGAGTGGGTTCCCGCACTGGTACGGGCAGAGCTTCAGGAGGATGTCCTTGTGGAAACCGCAAGAGCATTCGTCCCCGAGGAACTGGCCCCCAATGCCAGCCCCACTTCCATGCTGTACTCCCTGGAGAACAAGGGTATCCTGTGGGCCGATGAAAACAATATGATTCACTGGATCGATGTGTCCAACATGGAGCAGCTGGAAATCGTCACCACCGGTTTTGTGGCCGGACAGAAGAGAAGTGCCCAAAATGCCGCTCTGGTGCAGGTGGTCAGCAAGGAGCCTCAGGTTCCCGTGGTTGCCCCCACCAAAGTCTCCATCCCGGAACGCTTTGAAGTGATCGAATTTGACGAAGTTCAGATTCAGCTGTCTCTGGAGCCATGGAATGCCACCTGTAAGGCCGCCTATGCAACCGAAGACCAGTCCATTGCAACTGTATCGGAAGACGGCCTGATTACCGCTCACAAGGCTGGCGAAACCACCCTCACTGTTACAGTTCCCGGTCTGGAGCCTGTCACCGCACAGATCGTGGTTACGCCGGATTTGGGCAGCCTCTTCGGCTTCTATCGCTGGGACTATGGCGACGGAATGAACGGCTATGAGATCAACGCCTGGGGCAGAATGCCCATCCTGCGGCCTGCGGACAGTGAATTCCTCACAGCTTTCCCGGACATTATGATTTATGCTGGTGCCTACTATGACGGCTATGTGTATGCCTTCGGTCAGAGCAATGTGGACTTCATGTTCTATACGCTGCGGGTAGATCCTGCAACCTTCTCCTATGAGGTGCTGTATCAGACTTCCCAGTATGTCCGGGATATGACATTTGATTATACCACCGGTACCATGTTCGCCATTGTCATGGATGAAAACTACCAGGGTGCACTGGCACAGATGAATATGACCGACGGTACCTTTACTGTGGTAGGGGACACCGGCACGGACATTATCACTCTGGCCAGCGATAATGAAGGCATCCTGTATACAGTAGATACCCATGGAATGCTGTATACTGTAGACAAATTCACCGCAGAATTGACAGAGGTTGGTTCCACCGGCATGAGAGGCACTACCTACCAGTCCATGCACTATGACTGGAACAATGACACCCTCTACTGGTCTCAGTCCAATGACTTCAGCTCCAACCTGGTAGAGGTTGACCGTACCACAGGTGAAGCCAAGAAGCTGGGTACCATCGACGGCAACAGAGGTGCTATGATAGGCAGAGGCATCAATGTGACCTCCCTCTATTCCATCCCTGAAACCGAGCCTCAGGTTCCCGAAACTGTGAAAGCCATGGGTGTGTGTCTGCCTGAGAGGGCTGCCGCCGTGGTAGGTAAGGATATGAACCTCACCGCTACCGTCCTTCCCATCAGCGTCAGCAGCGTGGACAAGACCCTCACCTGGAGCTCTGACAATGAAGCAGTTGCAGCGGTTTCCGCTGACGGCACCATCACCCCTGTAGCTATGGGCACTGCAACCATCACCGCCACAACAGCCCAGGGACAGAGCGACACCTGCATCATTACAGTTCTGGACCATGAGCGGAAGTTCTATGGCTATGATGAGCGCAATACCCAGTGGATTACCTTTGATGACAACGGCAAGGTCACTGTTGTCCGGGACGATGCCGAGAACGAGGCTCCGATCCTGGCCTCCGTGCTGGCAGGAGATGTGCTCTACTCCTACGACAAGGAAGGTTACTTCTATTCCATTGATCCTGAGACCTTTGAGCGCACCAAGCTGGGCAATGGCATCCATGGACTCACCGAGACTCTGAAGGCACAGGATAAATGGATCAAGGGAGAGGATACAAGCTACACGGTAGAAAAGCCCTACCGGGCAGTGGATATGGCTTGGGATGCTGAAACCGGAAAGCTCTATGTGACCCTGGAGGCTTACAATATTTCCAAGTATCTGGACTCCTTCATGGCAATCATTGCAGAAGTAGATCCTGCAACCGGTGAGATTACCAACCGGATCATCAGAAGTCCCGAATACCGTCCCGCCGGTCTGGTGTGCCACAATGGGGAACTGTTCTTCGTGGACGGCTTCACCTCCGGTATGCTGACCCGAGTGGACCCCAGCAGTGAGACTCTGCCTTTGCAGTATGCAATCTTTGCCCAGTATTGGGGAGACTTTGACGGCGGCCGCAGCCTCATAAAGGACGAGCTGACCGGAGAATTCTATGGCATTCGGGATCTGCGCAGCTCGTATTACGAGCCCGACGGCGGCCATGAATCCGTTCTGTGTCAGGTTGGTCTGGGCAATGCCTGGGCAAATCCCATGTATGAGATTGGTTCCGGCATTATTGTAAACAGTCTGTTCATTTACTAAGCTTTCCTGATTTGGGAAAGCGCCCCCTCCCAAAGCAGACCCCTTTGGGAGGGGGCATAGAAAAAGAGAGAAAGCTCCCTTTGAGAGAATCTCATAGGGAGATAATCAAAAGGGCAGGCACTGAAAATTAAGATGATCCCCCTAAAGTAGACCATGGAAACAACCCAATCTACTTTAGGGGGATTTCTATGTCTCAACCACCCATAACAAGGTGCTTTTTGAGTGAAGCGGAGCAAAAAGGGGGTGTGCGTTGAGATAATACAGATATAAAATTGTCCCTGCGGAGAAAAAACCGCAGGGACATAAGGGGATACAGAGGTTTATTCTGATTCTGGAGCCTTTGCTCTCAGGGTATCATCCCAAGAGGCCGGCCGGAAAACGGCCGGCCTCCGGTCATACCTTCTGATACATCTCATGAAATCAATGAAAGTCCGTTCTTTGTATCCATATTGAGTACCGTTGTGTGATCCTTTAAAATGTCGGGAATCTCGTGAGTAATTAGAATCACAATTTTCCCAGGGATGCTGTTTCGTATGATTTCAGCCAGTATTTTTTTGGATTCCATATCAATTTCTGCAAAAGGCTCGTCCAAAATCAGAACATCGGAAGCCTGCCCCAGAATTAGGGACAGAAGGATCTTTTTCTTCTCGCCGCCCGACATTGATCCGACTGCAAGATCCTCGCTGTTACAGTTCCTTTTGATTTTGTTAATGATTTCAATGACACCCAATTTAGCCGCAATTTCTTCTGAAAACACGGTGCTTTTATCCAGCAGTATGTCCACGATGTTTTCATCGAACAGCTGGATATTTTGCGGCAATACCTTGATGACAGCGCCATCCGTATTGATATGGATATCATCTGTCAATGAGTTGGTCAGGAGCCGTACCAGGGTGGATTTTCCAACTCCGTTTTCTCCTGTCACCAAATAACAGTTACCTTTCTTGAATTCATAGTCAAACTGAAAGAGTTTTTCACTATCGGGATAGGAATACCGGACATTGCGTAAAATGATATTATCTGTCTTCGCAGCTGTGTCCTTATCCGGGGTAAAATCGTACTGTAAATACGCTTCAATAGGTTCCACAGCATTGATTTGCTCAAGAGCGGCATCAAATTGTACCTTGTTCATTTTTAATTTGATAAACCCATTAAAGCAGCCGCTGATGGCCTCCTTCATGGCAACGAACGCCAAATACGCACCGATGGAGCTTTGGCCCTTTTGGATGAGATAATAAAATATAAAAATAACGGCTATGTTCAGTACGGCATCGGATAATCCAAGCAGCATGGATATGTTGATACAGTTCACCCGTGCCATTTTTACATTGGAACGGGCAAAGCTGCTGCTTTCCTGTTGGTGCTTCTGATCCACATTTTTCTGGAGAAACAACAACCGAATATTTTCATAAGCGTTATACAGTCCGGACAGCACAGAAAAATAGTTGCTTTGGCAGCGATAGTTTTCCTTTTGAGTCTGATTCATCAGGATACTGCCGTGGTGCATGACAAGGTAATTGAGCAGTAATTGTGCCAATAAAATCAAGAGCAGCCAATAAGAAATACCCGAAATATAGGCAACGCCTAAAATCATACCGATTGGATATACAATCAGGGTTTCTATAAAGCAATATGCGGCATCATTGATGTCCTCAATGCAGGAAGTCATTGCAGTTTCTACATCTCCGTAGGAATACTGATTGAATTCCACATAATTTTTTCTCATCATGATTTTGAAAAAAATATCTCGGAAATGGTTGCCAATCACCTCACTGTGCTTTATGGCAATGAACCGTTCAAGGTTTTCAAAAATAACAGAAATCAGGAGAACTGCCACATAGCCAATGACGAGCCAAAGGCTTACCGTATCCGTTCCGGCTCCCAGCAGGCCATCGACAATATGCTCCGTAAAAATCGGAACTACATACATGAATACGGTGTTGCTTAGTACAAGGAAAAACATAAATGCGGTCAGCAGCTTGGCATAGGAAAATAGTCTGATTACAAATTGATTTGCAGTCCTAAGAGTTATCTTTGCATCCAAATAAAACACCCTTTCAAATCTGACAGTTCCACTCCCTGCATATTCTCTCTGAATATGGAGCAGAAAAGGCGCAGGCCGAAGCCTGTACGAATGTGTGGCTTACCGTGCATAGAACAAACTGTTTGCTGGTTTCGTGCGATCAATTTAAATTATCATGGTAATTGCTTCTTGTGAAAAAGGCTAATTCCATCATAGCACTCAAAAGTCAAAAAGTCAAAGAAAATTGCATTTTTTAGACCTTTTAGAAGCTTTTCTATGAAAAGAGCATAAAAAAAGGCCGTTTCGATTTACGAAACGGCCCTCTCATAGTATCAGGTGTGCAGTTCGGATTTGATCTTGGTGGTGGAGATTTCCGGGGTACGGGGCAGATAGACCACCTCGCACTGATCC